>LUMJ01000722.1_pt1 | contig 10037 bp, 10 predicted proteins | sample 729631 | NCBI WGS metagenome assembly LUMJ01 (sample SAMN03860266, study PRJNA289734) | marine metagenome | biome: seawater column; feature: ocean; material: water; isolation source: Red Sea water column Station 22 - depth 500m | place: Saudi Arabia: Red Sea | collected 2011-10-15 | depth 500 m | reverse complement strand
CTATGATCTTTGTTAAGATCATGGGATGGTGGTGAATAAACAATCCTTGGTTTAAATTTTTTTATAATTTTTTCTAATTCTTTGTTAATTTCCAAGTGAGGGATAGTATCAAGTCTCATATCTGGATAATCCAAAAACAAAATATCTGAAATTCCTAATATTTTAGATGATTTTTTGCATGCATCTCTTCTCACTTTTATCATTTTTTTATCAGAATATTGTGATGAAGTACCTTCTGAAACTACACAAAGGCAAATTTTATTTGTTTTACTCAATTTTTTGATAGTTGCTCCCATTCCTAAGACTTCATCATCCGGGTGAGCACTAATAACAAGGATATTCAATTTAATACACTTCTTCCATGTTAATAATAATTTTAACTAATCACTTATTCGTATATTCAAAAAACTCAGTGATTGAATCTGTGATATATGTTATCTGTTCTTTCCGTAAAGTTGGATACATAGGCAATGCTAATATTTGCTTGGAGGTTTTTTCGGTATTAGGTAGGCTTAAAGAACCATATCCGATTTTACTAAAAAATTTAGTTTTATGTACAGGCTTAAAGAATACTCTTGTCATAATTCCTTTTGATGTGAGAAAACTCATTAGTTTTGCCCTTATTGTAGAATTACGCAATAGAATTGGATAGAATTGATAAACATGTTTGTAACTATGTGGTTCGTCTTGAAGGGTTATTTCTTTAATTCTTTTTAATTTTAAACGATAGTATTTAGCATTCTTTCTTCGCATGCCTATTATTTTTTCAATTTTATCTAATTGCGATAACCCTAATGCTGCTGTAATACTAGATATTCTCCAATTATATCCTAAGGAAAAATAATCATGATCCTGCATTGATGAGAAATATCCGGAATGAAGTTCACGTCCGTGTGAACGAATTAATTTTATTTTTTCATATAGCTGTTTCGAATCAGTACATAATGCACCACCTTCACCAGTTGTTAAAATTTTATTGCCTGCAAAACTAAAAATCGAAATATCCCCAAAAGAACCAGTTTTTCTACCATTTAGACTCGCACCAAATGATTCAGCGGCATCTTCAATCAGATAAAATTTATTTTTATTTGAAATTTCTTTAATTTCATTGTTTTTACATGGCACCCCGCCATAATGTATAGGAATAACGGCTTTGGTTTTTTTAGAAATTTTAGACGCCAAATCATTTGGATCCATACCATAAGTTTGCATTTCTGTGTCTACAAACTTTGGTGAAGCATTAACCATGAGCGGCCAATTTGCAGTTGATATAAAAGTGAATGATGGAACCATCACTTCTGCTTTAGTATTTATTCCTAAAGCAATTAATGCTGCATGACCAGCTGAAGTTCCCGAGTTGAATGTTATACAATATCTCCTTCCAATATATTGATTCAATTGTTTTAATATGAAATATATTCATCAATAAGTTCGTTAATTATTTTATATAATTTAGATTGTGATATTCTTGGAGCAGTTTCTGAACTAAACACATTTATTGGAAGATTTTTTCTGTTATCAGTTTTAGATATTTTGTACATACCATTAATACCATGACAGAAAGGTAATTCTTCTTTAGTAATCAAAAATTCATGGAATCTCTCCCTTTCTCGTGATTTAGATATTTTTACCGAAGACGTATTCCTGTATATTGGGAATCTTGATCCGTAAACATGTAACATACCATTAGCCAAATTCTCTATTCTAACAGACGGCATTTTAAGTATGAAAGTTTCACCGTCTTTCATAATTTTTGTTACCTTGAGTATCATGGAAGAAGCTTCAGAAATTGACATAATGAAACGAGTCATTCTTTTATCTGTAACAGTAAGAGGTTTTTTCATTTTAATTTGATTCTGAAATATTTGGAATACCGAACCGCGTGAACCAATAACATTACCAAATCTAACTATCGCAAATTTTGTCTTACCGTTTTTTACGTATGTGCTTGCATCTAAAGTGAGTCTTTCAGCTAATAATTTACTTCCGCCTAATGTACTTGTTGGATTCGTTGCCTTATCTGTACTTATGAATACAAATTTTTTAACTCCTTCAATAATTGAAGCTTCCAGAATATTACTTGTTCCAACTACATTGGTTTTAACTGCATCAAAAGGATTGTATTCACAAATATCAATATGTTTCATGGCTGCAGCATGATAAACTATATCAACATCTCTTATGGCTAAATTTAATCTGTCCTTATCTCGTACATCACCTACCATAAATTTGTAAAGAGAATTATTACCAAGATTTTCTATAGATTCAACAATAGAGTTTTCATCATTTGAAAGTATCCTAATCTCTTTTGGTTTATGTTTTGTTAATTGCTTAACAAGACCAATACCAATAGAACCCGTACCGCCTGTAATGAGTATATTTTTTCCCTTGAATTCTTTTGATAAGTTTTGGCTAGTGTTTCCCATTTTAGTATAATGTTAGCAAAAGATTCAATTAGATAAACTATGCTTATGATGGATAACGAGCATTTCATATACTATAGAAATTTCTATGAATCAAATGGAAGACATAAGAAAAATCATACCGGTTAAAAACACGTTTACGTTACGAATGAACGATGTAGTAAATTTTTTAAAATCTGAAGATATTCCGTTAGAAAAACTACATGCTATAGAAATCTTTGGTGGAACTGGGAAAACTGATGCAGTATTAGCAAAAAATGTAAAAACATTTGAAATTTGGGAAATTGATGAAAAATTTAAACCGAAGCTTGAAAAAAGCTTTCCAAATGCTAAAATAAAAATTTGTGATTCTATTGAAATTTTAACAAGATCTCAAAAAATTCAAAAATTTGATCTGATTCTAATTGATAATCCTATGAGTGTTTTTGGTATGAAAAGAAATTCATTTGAATACTGTGAACATTTTGATATTATAAAAAACATAGGTAAATTGATAGACAATCAAGCAATCATAATATTTCTTGTAAATAAGAAACCATTTTTTTCCAACTATTCACAGAAGAAAAATATCTTGTGGAGAAAAAGAAGACAGGAATTTTATGGTACTATTAACACTAATGATATGAGTACTCAGTTTTTAACCAATTTCTATACAGAATTATTCAGTAATTTAGGATTTTTGACTGTTTTTGCAAATTCAATTCCACGGCATTATCCACATCTTGATTATTTTGTTTTTTTGTTAAGGAAAAATCATAAACAAGATATCAAGTCTTTGAAAACTGTGGATTGGGTTTCGTTGTATCCCTTACTGTCTAAAAAATAATCTTTAGAAATGATTATTCTTTGTATTTTTTTAAGAAAGAATCGTTAAATTTTATTACTTCATTAATTATATTATTAATATCTAGTTCGCTTAGTTTGGTATAACCTTTTAACGCTTCAACTGCTTCGTCTTTTGTTACATCACCAATAGCCCCTAATAGATAATAAACAATTTCTTTATCATTCATGATATTTCATATGTTAAATCGTATTTACTCTTTTTTGTTTTCTAATATCAATTATTCGCCACTTTTTCTGATAAGTTTCTTACTATCTGAACCTACGTTAAATAATAAATCAAGTATGGACAGGTTTGGTATGAAAGGTTTTGCATATTTTTGCGAATAAATAATTGGATCATATATTTGATATTCAACTTCTATTTTACTCTGCTTGAAAATTTTTTCATTAAGATAATTACGTCCACCCGGTCCAGACAAATATTTTGATGCACCCATTTTTTTACATATATTCAATAAGTGATCGGAAGATCTTCCTGTAACATCAAGTTCTGAATCAAGTATAATCTTGGTTTTTATGTCAAGCCACTCAAAAACTTTTTTCAAAGTATAAAAATTTAGATCAAAAATTAAATTCCAGTTTTTTTTGAAGATAGAATTTAGTACTATTTTATACAAATTGAAAAATGAAGAATTATTATATGATTTACAAATTAAATTCCAGTTTTTTTCTGCCCATGTCTGCTCATTATCTATTTCAACATTTTTTATCTCAAAAAATTTTTGGCCCTTTTTTATAGGAACAGATATTCTGGTCCAAGAACCCTCTGGAGTGATTATTTTATTCCTATTTGTAATATCAAACTCAAATTGTGCCCTATCCAAAATAACACAAACATCTGAAAGTAGTACTTTTTGAAAAAATCCAGGATAAGGAAAATAATTTGGCTGGTGAATTGTTACAATCAAGGTACTCTAATAATCATATATCAATGATAATTTAACTATTGAACAAATGATTGGAGATATTTTAATATCAGAAGTATTACACGTGACGTCAATTGAAGATCAAATTATTATTTGCAATTTCTGAAACAGCCGCCAAAACGGGAGATTTTAGAAGGAATTTTATTATTTCACAGTTTGCGGATGCACTTAGAAAAAAAGGACTTGATTGTAAGATTATTGATGACCTTGATATATATGGAAATTCAAAGCTAAACAAAAAATATCTCCGCTGGATGGCAAAACCGGAAAAATTAGAAAATATAATTAATGAATTCAAACCGGATATTGTTTTTACAGAAAGAGCGAGTCATTTCAGTTCACTAATCCTGAAATATAAAATTCCACTAATCGTTTTTGTACGTGGAGAAAACATCCTACCACATTATTGGAGTAATGTCAACTGGAAAAAACAATCTTTAGATAAATCTGTTACAAAGGGACTTGAATCACTCGCAAAACAGAAAATTGCGGATAAATGTTTTCGGGAATCTTTTTTGATTTTGCCAATTTGTAAATATCTAGAGAAAATCATATCTCATAATTGTCCAGATAAAAACGTAAACGTGTTATACCAAGGAATTGATAGTTCAGATTGGTTTCCACAAAAGGGCTTTGAATTCAAACACCCTTGTATTGGTTTATTACAAGGAGCAGAAATCTGGGAGAAAGCCAAGGAAATGCTCCTATTACCAAAAGTATTGGAGAAAATGCCTGATGTTAATTTTTACTGGGCGGGAGATGGACCATATCGTAATAAAATTCTGCCTATATTGGAGAAATTCGACAACTTTCATTGGTTAGGTCATTTAAAATATCCAGATCAAGTAAGACAGTTTTTTTCGGAAATTGATATTTATGCATTAGTAAGTGGGATAGACATGTCACCACACACATTATTGGAAGCCGCTTTGATGAAAAAACCTATTCTTGCAACGGATGTTGGAGGTATACCAGAGTCGTGTAAGGATGGTGAGACTTGCTTTTTGATCAAAAAAAATGATTCTGACGACTGGATAAATAAAATTTCAACTTTACTTAATAATAAACCAAAAATGAAAGAAATGGGTGATAGTGGTTATAATTATGTGATGAAAAATTTTTCTTGGAACAAAATAGCTGATGATTTTATAAATATTCTAGAATCTAAATTGAACCTTGGATCTGACAATAAAAATTAAACTGCTCGTCCTAGTCCTCTAAAAACTAAACCGGAATTATTTGTAGATGTAAAATCAATTATTCCTCTTGCATCTATTAGGATCTGTGTCTTCATTTTGGTAAACATTTTGAGGTTGAATTTTTGAAATTCCTTGTGAGCTGTTACAATTATTGCTGCGTCAACTTTTGAAAGTATCTCATCAATATTTGGTTCAACATTTATCCCAAATACCTCCATTGTCTTATAATACGGATCATAAATTTTGATTTTTGCGCCTAGTGCATTTAATTTATTTATGATTATCTCTGCTGGGCTTAATTGAAGATCTTTTACATCTGGCTTATAAGATACACCCAAAATCAGGATGGTGCAATCTTTGATAGATTTGTTGCATTCTTTGAATGCATCTAAAGTTAGATCAATTACATGATCAGGCATTTTTTCATTGATCCTTCTAGCATACTTTACGATATTTAGCTCTGAATCCATTCTTTTCGCAGTGTTCAAAAACTGATATGAGTTAATTGGCAAGCATGGACCACCAACCCCAGCACCTGGATAATGAATTTGAAAATTATATTTTCGTTTAGCAGCATCCAATACTTTCATGGTATCTATTCCAAGTTTTTCAAACATTAACGATAACTCGTTCACAAAAGCTATATTCACATCTCTAAAAACATTTGTAGTCAGCTTTACTGCATTTGCAGTTTTACAATTAGACATCATAACTAACTCTACCGAAAATACGTAGTCATAGATTAGTGAAATAATTTTTGTAGTTTGCTCATCTACGCCACCTACTAACCTTGGTAAACTCGTAAAATCATGCAGAATTTCTCCAGGGTTTGCATTTTCCGGACAAACACCAATTGTAAAATCTTTCCCAATAATTAGTCTGTTTGCTCCTATTATTTTGATCAGTGTGTTCTCAATGAAGCCCGGTTCAATTGTACTTTCAACAACAACTAGCGAATTAGATTGAAGAGTTTTAGTTAGTTGTTTGCCTACGGATTCAAGTGCGGCATAAGTTGGTATATTATTTTCATCCATGGGTGTAGGCAGTGATAATAAAATCAGGTTTGATTTTGAAATTGCCTCGTTAATATTAGTAGTTGCTGTAAAGTTACCATTTTTTACGACATTCCTGAATACATCTTCATATCCAGGTTCATCCTTCAGTGGAAAACTTCCCGTATTAATTGAATTCACTAATTTTTCATTAATATCTACACCGATGGTTTTGAGTCCAGCTTTAGCAAATGATAATGCTGTTGGAAGTCCAATTCTTCCTATTCCTACCACACAAACCTTCAAAGATTTTGTTTCTAAAGAATTTCTCACCTCGTTGATATTACCCATATCTATTTTACTTGATTTTTCCATAATTATTCACTCCAGATTTGATTATATCTTAGCTTTTTAAGAGCTAATACGATTTTGTACTTAATTATTTCCTGTTAAACTATTAAATTGTTTAAAATAGAATAAATTCATTAGAATCTTCTACTGGGAAATCTTATGACAGACTTTGATGAACAATGGAAAAAGGTAATGGGTGAAGAACATTTTAACGAAATGAAAGGTAAGTTTGATTTTACGCAAAAACGAGTAGAGGAATTTCAGAAATTAACTGGCATAAAAGATAATGGTCTTACTGGAAAAATTTGTTTAGACGCAGGATGTGGTCCTGGAAGATGGACATATGCTATACAACAACTAGGCGCAAAAAAAGTAGATAGTTTTGATGTAAGCTCGGAGGCAATAAAACGCTGCAAAGAAATCAATATTCATGCATATGTAAATAGTATTTTTGATCTTAAACCAAATCCTGTTTATGATTTTGTTTTATCCTGGGGAGTACTACATCATAATAAAAATACACGTGAGGCTTTTTCAAAAGTATCTTCACAAGTAAAGAGAGGTGGTATGTTACACATAATGGTGTATGATAAAAAATATGATCACGAATATGATGGATATAGGGGTGAAACCTCTATTGAAAAGCATAAAGAATGGGAAAAATTATCATTCGAAGATAAAATCAAAATTTGTGAAAATAAAGTTAAAACTATTGGGGGAGATGTTCACGGTTGGTTTGATGCCTTTAATCCAGAAGTTAATTTCAGTTTCACACCAGAAGAAGTAACAGAGTGGTTCGAGGCAGAAGGATTCCATAAAATAAAATTAAGAGTAAAAAGCCATTTTAATTCTATTCCTACATCTCAGGTCAATATGAACGGAATAAAATCTTAATACAAAAAATAAAAGTTGAAATTAATTTAGTCTAGTATTTAGATTCATCTCTTTTGTGACAAATAATCTATACCATATTTCAAATGCTAGTAATCCCAGAAATTTATTGATATACCGTATATCCAAATTTTTACGATTGATATGATTTGTTATCCATTTTTTATTGATCCATCCATCACTAACAATAGAGGAATCTAACAAGTATTTTGTACAGATTGACTTTCCATATGATTCCCAAAGATTTTTTGTGTCAACATTAAAACCTAATTTTTGATCAGGAACAAATGATATAGCGTTGTACTTTTTGAGTAGTTCTCGTAAGGGTAATTTACCTAAATTTTTATTTTGATCATATTTTTGTCTATTAGGTATACGGGTTGCAAATGAAATAATAAGATTTGACAACAATGGACTGATACCTTCTACTTGAAAATGATTTAATATTCGTGTATTAACTGGACTAAAATTATACAAGAGTTTTCCATTGTAATCAGCCAGAAAAACCTGATCCAAAGATGGTAGCGAGTTATCAAAATAAGGTAATAGTGTATCATAGATAGTATCCCATGTGAATTCCGCTTTTGCTTCAAAAAGATCTTCCTGATCGGGAACTCTATCACGTTCATGACATTGTAAATATGCCTTCGCCTTTTCCAGAGGAGTAGAATTCTGTGTTGTGAGAGAAAGAAATTTCTCATATCTGAAGGTGTAACCACCAAATAATTCATCACCACCATCACCAGATACTAAATGTTTAGACAGTGATTGTGACTTTTTTACTACATGATACCAATGTAAGTCCCAAAATGGCATTTTAATTATACTTATGGCCTTGGGTAGTTCTTCTAGATAATTTTCAAGATAAACTATGTTATGGTTTGCTCCGAAATTTTCCGCAATTTTTGCAGCTGTAGACGATTCGTCAGTGCTTTTTGCAAATTTTATTGTTATCGCTTCAATCTCAATGTCTGGAAATAACTTTCTTAACATTGCTAAAATTAAAGTAGAATCTATTCCTCCACTCAATGCAATAGAAATTTTCTTTGTTTTGTTAGGTTTAATTTTTTCATTAAGTGAATTAAAAATTGAGTTTTCGATATATTCAGTAGAAACCTCTACAGGACGACTAAAATCTTCATATGTTTTTCCTGGTAGTAATGGCTTCAATTTAGGGTTATATCTCAATGTAAGAATATTACAAATCTCAGATGGATTAGGATGAATGGTTGTAGATTTGTCAGGGGTCAATTCTAATTCATTCCTCAAATTACACTTTTAATATTACTGATTTTTCTCATGACCAGTATAATATTGTTCGATAGTAATGAGTGTTAAAATTTAAAAACAGAAATAATGAAGTTAAGATGATTTTTGTGATTAAATCAGTTATAACTGCTGCTGGAAAGGGTACAAGACTTCTTCCTATAACTAAGGAACTTCCCAAAGAAATGATGCCAATTTTTTCTAGAATATACAATAATAATCTGATTGTTATTCCCTTACTTCAATTTATTTTTGAACAACTATATTCTATAGGAGTAAGGGATTATTGTTTTGTGGTAGGTAGGGAAAAAAGATCAATCGAAGATCATTTTACACCGGATGAAGCTTATCTTAGCGAATTATCTAAAAAGCACAAGAGTTTGATGACAAATTTCTATAAAAGATTAGAAAAATCACATCTCATATGGACAAACCAAAACAAACCATTAGGGTTCGGGGATGCTGTAAAACGAGCGGAAAAATATATTGGAAGTGACAATTTTATTGTACATGGTGGAGATGTTTCCATTATCGGAGATATATATGGAGTTCCAAAAGTGAAAAAGATTTCATCATCAACTTATTTAGTTGAAAAAGTTGAAGAAAAACCAAATAAGCCTAAATCAAATTTAGGAATATTACCAATTTACTTTTTCAGACCAAAAATATTTGAATCTCTAAAAAACATAAAACCAGATAAGAATAATGAATTGCAATTAACTGATGCAATACAAAATCTAATTGAATTAGGCGAAAAAGTGGTTGCTATTACTATAAAATCAAATGAAACTGAAATTGATATTGGAACAGCTGAGACATACAAACATGCTCTTGAAACTTCCTATAAAATAGCATAATTTTTAACAACTGGTAAGTTTGTTGGGATATGAAAATTGGAATAATTGGTTTAGGATTCGTTGGTTTATCTTTTGCGTCTGTACTAGCCTCTAAAGGACATTCAATTATTGGAGTGGATACTAATAAGGAAAAATTAGAAAAAATTAAGAATGGAATAGTTCCATTTTATGAGCCGAAGTTACAATCAATGCTTAGGAGATCTCTAAATGCCGGTCTTAAAGTATCATCAAACATTTTAGCCATAAAAAAATGTGATCTGATCTTTGTTACCGTCGGAACACCACA
>LUMJ01001490.1_pt1 | contig 10044 bp, 20 predicted proteins | sample 729631 | NCBI WGS metagenome assembly LUMJ01 (sample SAMN03860266, study PRJNA289734) | marine metagenome | biome: seawater column; feature: ocean; material: water; isolation source: Red Sea water column Station 22 - depth 500m | place: Saudi Arabia: Red Sea | collected 2011-10-15 | depth 500 m | reverse complement strand
TTCTGTGAGTGTTCCTAAAATCGAGCCGGAGAAACCGAAAAAACATACTGTTAAGATTGCATAATAATGCAAATCATCAATGTAAATGATGATAGGTATGCTGTCTGTGGTACGGTATTGGCACATAAGGTTACAAATATTACAACTGATCAATTGAAAGATAGGTATAGTTTAGCTGATACCGTACTACGGAACGGTGATACATTATATATATGTATGAAAATTATTGATGTGGAGTTTGAAGATACTATAAAATAGTATATATAATATTTATATATGATAACGGTGAGAGTTTATTATGAAGTTTAATGATTTTATTTATCAAAAAATATTACAAGATGTCCAGAGACATTTATCTGGTAGTAATAAAGTACAATACATAAATGAAGATGGTATAGAAACAGAAACCGTTTTTCAAGTTCCCCCAACCCCCGAAGAGTTAGAAGGTTTATTATTATTTTTGAACAGAGAAAAAATAGCACATGCTTAACTAACTATGAAAAAAAATAATACTTTTCAGTATATGGTAGGACTGTCAGCCTTACTTGTTGCTGGAAGTGCAGCATATTATTCAGTATTTGGATTATCTAAATTATTTGCAGGAGCTACTTTTGCTGTAGTTGTAATGGCTGGTAGTTTAGAATTTGCAAAACTTGTTTCAGCATCATTCTTATATCGGTATTGGACTAAAGTAAATACTTGGTTAAAATACTATATGACAGTTGGTGTGATAACATTGGTTTTAATAACGAGTGCGGGTATATTTGGATTTCTATCTAATGCCTATCAAGGTGTTTGGATTTCTATCTAATGCCTATCAAGGTGCTACAATAGAATTTGAGAAACAATCTGCAACATTGTTATATAAGGAAGATAGATTAACTCAGTTAGAAGAAGATAAACAATATCTAAAAGAAGAGTTAGAACAATCAGTTAAAGCATTACCTGATAATTATCCAACGGCTAAAAGAAAATTAAGAGAAGAATATAATCCAAAAGTATTAGAAATAAATAAACAAATGTTAGATATTAAACAGGAGATAGGTGATCTAAAAGTATCATTAATAGAAACAGGTGTAGATGTTGGACCAGCAATTTATTTAGCGAGAACTTTTGGAACAGATATAGATACAGTTGTAAAGTTTTTTATTTTTATTCTTATATTCGTGTTTGATCCTATGGCGGTAAGTTTAGTATTAGCATATAATAAAATACTTGTAGAAAAGTTAAAAGATCAGGAAAAATATAAAAAAAACATTGATTTGGAAAAACCCAAAGATATTTATATTGCGAAAGATTTAATTGAAGAAGAGGAAAAAATTGAAGAAGTTTCAACTGGTGAAAAAGTTGTACTTGGAAGAGATGGAAGATCTGGTAAATAAGAATTCACATACCACAAGACAGGCAGTTGACGCACCTGTAGAAAAATGCGTCTTAACAAAACAAAATGAGGAGACGTTTTATGAATAAACGTAACTTAATATCATTAGTGGCCACTATACTTATGCCAATATTTCTTTTCGGACAAGAAGTAGTAACAGAAGAAAAGGTAAGTACGAGTGTAAGTGGTGTAGTCACTAGTGAGTCAGGTGATCCTCTAGCTGGAGCAAATGTAGTTGTGGAAGGAACTGAAATGGGTGCCGCTTCTTCGGAAGATGGTACTTATTCTATTAAGTTAGATGCAGGTTCTTATACAGTTACCGCTTCTGTTATTGGATATCAATCATCCACTAAATCTGTTGATGTTAGTGATGATGTTACTCTCGATTTTAGCCTAGCAGTATCGGCGGTCGGGATGTCAGCTTTAGAAGTTTTAGCTTCACGAGCTGATGAAAAAACACCTGTTGCTTATACAACGGTAGATAAAGCAGAGATGGAATTTCGTCTTGGTTCACAAGATGTTCCTATGGCTTTGAATATGACACCGAGCGTGTATGCAACTCAACAAGGTGGTGGTGCGGGTGATGCTCGTATCAATGTTCGTGGTTTTAACCAACGGAATGTAGCAGTAATGATTAATGGAGTCCCACAGAATGATATGGAAAATGGTTGGGTCTATTGGTCTAACTGGGATGGTGTAGCAGATGCTGCACAATCTATCCAGATGCAACGTGGATTATCCGCTGTTAATTTAGCTACCCCTTCCATTGGTGGAACGATGAACATCATAACTGATCCTGCTGCTTATGAAAGAGGTGGTAAGATTAAACAAGAAGTTGGTGCTGGTAATTTTCTGAAAACTACAGTGAATTATAATAGTGGATTGATAGGTGATAAACTTGCCTTGAGTGGTACTATTGTAAGAAAAACAGGTGATGGTGTCATAGACAAAACATGGACAGACGCTTGGGCATATTATTTCGGAGCAAGTTATCAAGCAAACGAAGATAACAGGTTCGAATTATATGCAATAGGTGCTCCACAACGTCATGGACATAATCTATATAAACAGAATATTGGTGCTTATGATGCTGATTTTGCTGCAAGTATAGATGGATATGATACTGAAGCACTTGGTGAAGATGGTAAGTTCAAAGATGTTGGACATAAGTTCAATCAGAATTGGTCACCAATTGACCCATCATATACTGGTAAACAATACTATTATATGTATGGTGCGAAAACTGTTGATAGATATGATCCTAACTTTTTAAATGAAAGAGAAAACTTCTTTCACAAACCATTAGTTAATCTAAATCACTTTATGAATATCAATGACAAAACAAGACTGAGTTCAGTATTGTATTGGAGTGGTGGTTCAGGTGGTGGTACAGGTACTTATGGTAGGATTCCTACTATGGATGCTGATGGTAATCTAGGTGATGATGACTATAAATTTTATTATGGTCGTAGTCCATGGACACGTGATTGGAATGCACTTGTTGCTATGAATAGTGGTGATTCTGATACAGTTTATGTAGACAAAAGAGTAATCACACGTACGCATGGAGTTGATAATAACCAATCAGTTGGTATTTTGAGGAATAGTATTAATCGACAGAATACAATTGGTTTGATTTCTAAACTACATTATGATGTAAGTGATGCACTTAAATTACAAGTTGGTTTAGATTGGAGAACTGCTGGTATTGAACACGCACGTGAAGTACGTGATCTTATGGGTGGTGATTATTATATGGATTATGCTGATGACAATGCACCCGATGGTAAAAGAGTTGAGTTAGGTGATATAATCGCTTATCACAATGAAACTACTGTTGATTGGTTAGGTGGATTTGTTCAAGGAGCATATTCTTCAGGACCACTTTCAGCATATGGTATGGGTGGAGTATCAAGTATAGCTTATACTTACCAAGACCATTTCACAGTTGCTGATGAAGTAATAGATCATGGTGATCCAATTATTACTACTCAGTTCAAAGGTGGAGCAATGTACGATGTTACTGATAACGTTAGTGTTTTTGGTAACTTTGGTATTGTTGAGAAACCACCTATTATGGATAATGTAATCTACTATGATGGTACTGTCGCTTCAGACCCAGCTAATGAAAAATTTGTTAGTTCAGAAGCTGGAGCAAGTTGGAGTAATAGTAAAGTATCATTTAAAGCTGGATTATATAACATGGATTGGAAAGACAGAAACCTTACTAAATCTGTAACAAGTGGACAAGGTTCAAGTGGTGATACTGATGTAATTTTCTTAAGCGGTATAAACCAAAAACATCAAGGTGTTGAAGTAGAAGCTTCTGCTCAACTTATTGATATGCTACGATTAGAGGCAGTAGTAAGTTTGGGTAACTGGAAGTTTGATGGTGATGCTGATGGAAATTATCAAGAAGATGAGTTTAACGAAGAAGGTCAAGTCATTGGACAGACAACGACACCATATTCTTATGCTCTAGATGGTTTGTATGTAGGTGATATGCCTCAGACATCATATGGATTAGGTGCAACTCTTACACCAATAAAAGGGTTGAAGTTAGAAGCATTATATAAACAGTATGACAACAATTACAGTGATTGGAGTCCAAATGCTCGTGAATATGATGGTTCAGATGAAGATGCAGACAGAGAACAAGTATGGAAAGCACCTGGATACTCCAGAGTTGATTTACATGCCTCTTATGCTTTACCTTCTATTGCAGGGTATGAGATTACAGCATTTGCTCATGTGTTTAATGCACTAGATGCAACATATGTACAAGATGCAGTAGATCACAGTCAATACAATAGTTACGGGGATAAAGTCCACGCGGCTCACAACGCAGAAGTATTTCTTGGTACACCAAGATACTTTAATGCTGGTATTTCTGTGAATTTTTAGTATAGTATAATTTAGGGGATTGGGTAACTGATCCCCTATTTTACTATATAAAAAAAAATAAAAAAAGTCTTGACTTGTATGGCTTTTTTGTTTTAGCTTATGGTATGAGTAAAAATATAATAATATTCGATTTGGATGGTACAATCGCTCTCATTGATAAGAGACGTGATTTGTCTCGTAAGCCTAATGGTAAAATTGATTTTAATAAGTTACATGATTCATCTTTAATAAAGCATGATGTACCAAATACGCCAGTAGTTAAGATGGCACAATTATTTGCAGAAAATGGTTTTAGAATTGTTATTTTTTCAGGTCGTTCAGATAAAACTATACTTACTACAAGGTCTTGGTTAACTCATAACAGAGTTCCATTTCATACTTTGATTATGAGACCACATAAGACAATGAACTTTATTCCAGATGAGGTGTTGAAGAAACAAATGTTAGATGATGCTCCATTTGGTATTGATGATATTCTTATGGTAGTAGATGATAGGCAAAAGGTTGTTGATATGTGGCGTAGTTTAGGACTTACAGTATTTCAAGTAGCAGATGGAAATTTTTAAAAAAAGTCTTGACTTGTATGGCTTTTTTGTTGTAGCATAGGATATGATTGAGGAAACTATCTCTTTAGAACAAAAAGAATTTGATAAAATAATTATGGGTAATAGTACTGTAACTCAAGTTGTTCCAACCGAAGTGGAAAAGAAAATTAAAAGAAACGAAGCTTTGTTCGGTAAGAGAATAAAACAACTTCAACACATCATTAAAGATGACAGTTATATTCCTAAAGGTAGTACTAATAGTTATCACAATTTTATATTTGATATGTGGCAAGCTTTAGTAACTGGTAGAAAGATTACACCAAAGATGGAATCAGCTATTACTAAAATTGTTAAGTCATATGCAAAACATTTAAAAAAAGAAAATAATCCTGAGTATAAAAAAAAGAAATTAAATTATATTGAGAATACTACAGCTAAGTTGAATATGATTAAACGTAAATTAGATGAGTGTAATTATACAACGGGTTATAAAAATGAGAAATTATATTTCTTAGAATCTATAGAAAAACAAGTTTACAGTCGTGGAAGTTTAAGTGTAAAACAGAGAAAAGTTTTGAATGGCATGTATACTCAGTTTACAAAAAAAATTGAGAAAAATGAAAAAATAAAAAAAAGAGGAATAAAAAATGAAAATTAAACTTAGTGATTATATAGTTAATGAATCTGATATACCAAATGATAATCTTGGATCTGATTTAAATGTATCTGATGAAATAGAAGGTATATCTGAATTTACTTACTGGGAATCATTAACTGATGAATTGGAATTACCACCTGGATATTATGAAAGTAGTTCTTATGATCCTAATGATTTTGATAATGATCCGTTTTAATGATTAAAGTAAAAGGTTATATAAATCCAACAGTTATAAATACTGTTGATGGAACTTTTGCAGTTAGTGGATCTAATTGGATTAATGTTCCAGAGGGAACTACTTTAAAAGATTTAAATTGGATAGATATCACACCAAAAATTAAAAAAACTAAATTACATAAATGGGAAGTTAAATCACCAAGTAAATCAAGACCTGGTAAATTTAATACTTATTTAGTAAAGTTCGTGTTTAGGTTATACTTATAGAAGGAAGTGTAGACATATTACAAAAATTAGTGAATCATTTCGACCAAGCAGAGGCCGTGCTGGTGCCGGAGTGGTTTAACGGGGTGGATTGCAAATCCATTATTCATCGGTTCGAATCCGATTCAGCACTCAATAATTAAATAGGAATAAAAAATGAAAAATAAAGTAGAGTGTCATAGTTACTATGAAGGTACTATTCGTTATATGGCTTGTATGACGTGTGGAAATTACGAAATGGTTGGAGAAATGGCTACTGGTTTAAAATGTAGTAGTTGTGTGCAAATGATAGTTGGGTTTCCAGAAGAACCAAAGGGTTATAAACCTACAGGTCGTCCAGCAGGATGGCATTTTATGAAAGAGTTTGTCGATAAAGATGGTAATGTATTTCATAGAGGCAAAGAACAACCTAAATTGAAGGGCACGCTAAAACCTACAAAGGTTAAACTACCAAAGAAAAAAGTTAAACGTAGATCAAAGGAACAAATGTTAGTTGCTCGACATAAGGAAAAGAAAGCTGAATTAAAAAAGGCAGTTAAAAAACAAAAAGATTTTTTGAATCATAAATTTGGAGATAAGAATGGCTAGAAAGAAAAAGAAAGTTCCATTTCATATACAGAATAATTATAAACAATATTCATATGATGATGGTGGATTAAAAATTACATTTTGGGCAAAAGATGATGCCGATGCTGAACTTTATAGAAAAAAAGTGGATGGGTGGCGTAAATAGTGTTTGAATTTATGGTTATATGTTTACTGATTTATATTGCAGTTAAACTATCAGAAATGAATGATAACTTTCCTAGGTTCTAATGGGTTACAAAGACGATTTAGTTAAAAAGAGAAGTGGTGCTTATGTGTTAAAACATAAGACAAAAGAGGCTAGAGAAGGTGACTGTATTGAGTGTGGAGAGAATAAAAAAAATAGAATGTCTGGTGGAATTTATAGATATAGAACAGAAGATATGTTACTGGTTAGAGAACACATGGAAAATCATTTAAGAATGCATTCTAAACATAAATCTATTAAGCCTCTTTGGTGTAAAAAATGTCAATCATTATTAGAGTATAGAATTGTTTTAGATACTAAAAAGAGTTATAGATGAGTGAATTTGAAAACAAATGTTGTAAGATATTAAGTGTTGTACTTTTGCTGTTAGTTGTTTCAATATGGTTACAGTTGAGTGGATGTAGTAGTTGTGAATCACAAGTACCACCACCACCATCTGATTATATTGATGAAGTGAATACATCAAATCTTGTTTATATAAAATATATTCCAGATTGGTATGTTGTACCAGATAAGTTAGAAGATAGGTTAATACTACCTATACATTTTATTGATGAAATAGATATGTCTAATTATGCGTAAAGTAATAAATTGTTTAAAAGAAGATAACCCAGTTATCAATAAAAAACTGAGAAAGGTTTCAGTAGATGAAGGACTTAAAATTGCAGAAGAATTATTCAGGATTCTTAATGAGAGACAAGATGGTATTGGTCTTGCGGCTAACCAAGTTGGTTACGATGCTTCTGTTGCTGTGGTTAATGTTAGGGAGCCGCTTATATTAATTAATCCTGTTATTAAAGAACAATGGGATGAGATAGATTATTATGAAGGTTGTTTAAGTTATCCAAATAAAGGTGTACACACTAAACGATATAAGAATATAATTATACATACAGAACAAGAAGAAAGTGATTGGTATTTTAGTGGAGCAGCAATATCAGGTAAGGGTAAAGGAACTTGGGAAAAACAAAGTAGAATACAAGAACAAGAATTAAGATTACTTGAATCAGTATGTGTACAGCACGAAATAGATCATTTAAATGGTATTAGTTGTATTGATAAAGCGGTGGATACTACTGTTAGAAGAACTGAAAAGAAGTATGGAAGAAATGAAATTGTTGGAATTACAGATGGTAAAGATTATAAAGAAATTAAATACAAAAAGGCAAAACCACTTATAGATAGCGGTGAATGGGAAATTTATGTAGGGGGACCTATAACATAATGACTAAAAAACAAAAGAAAATGATTGAAGATCATAAAAAACGTATGTATGATATGAGAGTATTCGGTCTTGATTGGCAAGAGTTGCATCAAAAACGTTGGGGTAAAGATAGTTTATGTTGGGAAGATAAATGTGACTGTGAGAAAGTAAAAGAAGTATAGATAATGTTGTTGATGTTATTAATGAGTGTAATTATACCAATAATATTTGGATTAATGCACATTATAACAGGAACGTATCTGATTTACAGTAAAGGTAATATGACAGCACTAAGTTGGAATATGTTAGGATTCTTAACTAAATCTGTTTTTATGTTATTTATGACTTATATGGGAGTATCAGTATTAGAATTTGATTTTAGAATATATGTACCAATACTTTCATTTGTTTGGTTTATGACTCACATTGCAGAAGCCTTTTACATACAATACCATATGAATGAAAATTGTAGTGAATATTTAAAGAGTATATTGATGAAATGAAAAAAATAAATTTATTATATTTAATAGGAGAGTTGTTGAGTTTTATATTAATAACTTTTATAACATTTGTAGCTATGGTAATATTATCAATTACTATAGTTATATCAGAATTAATTAGAATACTAAATAAAGGGTTTAACTATGGATTTAGAAGAAATAGTACATAAGTTAGAAGAAGCTTTAGAATCAGAAGATTGGAAATTAGTAGAGGAATCAATTGATAATATAAGGGAACATATTGATAATCCTTTTAATGAATATGATGAAGAAGAATGGTAAATATGGGGCTGATCGGTATCGACAGGTGTTATTTGACAATAGAGTGCAGCAGAGTTTGAGTAGACTCGTGAAAAAAGACTCACAAAACCAAAATGGCGATAAATCGCTAGACGGGTTGGAAATAGATTGGCACTTAGCCAATTCAGAAATGGGATTTGACGTTTATGTTGAACCCGTGATGGATTCTCAACCGACTTACGCTTACGCATAAGTCCTTGGGTTGTTTAACACCCGAGCATAAAATAAGTTAGACAATCTTCTTCGGCAAGTGTGAAGTAAAACGGACTTGTTAGTTAAGCCTTTCTGTGTAAAGAGGTTATGGTGGGTTTGTTGGTGGACTACCGATTTGGAAACCAAACTAAGCTGTGAATGACTCTTTGAAAAAGGCAGACTGGACTGGGGTTCGATTCCCCACAGCTCCACAAAAAAATGTGTTTTTAGAAAGTAATTAAATATTTATATTAAAGAGTGAAATAAATATGAATAAGAATAAACAAATGATAACTTTGTGTATAGTATTAATTACATACGCAAATGGTATAGTATCAACAAAATTCTTAAATGATAAAAACATTCAACTTCAATCTTTGAGAGATGAAAACAAAAGATTAGCAGAAAAGTTGGATGAATATAAAACAGAGGAGATCCATGTTACTGTTACTATGTATCAACCTATTCGTGGGCAGACAGATTCTACACCGAACATTCTCGCAGATGGAACGCGTATTCGAGTGCATAAGGCCTCAGATTATAAATTTATAGCGGTAAGTAGAAATCTTTTGAAACGATTTGGTGGACAGTTTCAGTTTGGTGATTTTGTTTTATTACAAGGTACATACACTAAGGATGGATTTTATCAAGTACGTGATACTATGAATCCACGATTTGTGGACCGTATTGATATATTAGAGTCACCGGGTGTTAAGCCATATAAGTTTAATAAAGCTAAAATAATTAAAGCAGATTTAGCGATGGAAAAAAGTAATTGACAATTGAATAATATTTTCGTATATTAATATTAAAAAATGAGGTTATAATGAAGTATAAATCAAGTAAACGATTTGGACCTATTACTACAGGTCATAGACAATGGCGAGATAAAGGACATTGTTCATACGTACACGGATATGGAAGATATGTTAGATTGACATTTGAAGCGACAGAACTTGATGAACGTGGTTGGGTTATGGATTTTGGTGATTTAAGAGATGTTAAAAAATGGATAGAAGATGAATGGGATCATAGAACTTTAATAGCTGCTGATGATCCTGTTATTCCTGAATTAAAAGAATTAGAAAAAGTAGGTGGTATAAATCTTAATATATTACCTGAAGGT
>LUMJ01000527.1_pt1 | contig 10058 bp, 18 predicted proteins | sample 729631 | NCBI WGS metagenome assembly LUMJ01 (sample SAMN03860266, study PRJNA289734) | marine metagenome | biome: seawater column; feature: ocean; material: water; isolation source: Red Sea water column Station 22 - depth 500m | place: Saudi Arabia: Red Sea | collected 2011-10-15 | depth 500 m | reverse complement strand
ATTTGTGTACCTTTATTAACAAGGAGCTTTTCATTTCATTATCTCGAATCATCATCCTATCCCATAGAAGAATGCTATGAAACACCATATTCCAAACAATAGTAGCATGAGTGCGAATGTGTTACCGAACTTTTGGTTCCAATTTTCCATATCCCTCTCGTTTTACAGCCATGCCATGCTCTTCTTTACGCGCGCCCATTATTAACAAGGAGCTTCTCATTAAGACTGAATGTTCTCACATTGTCACCATGTCCAATGTACGGAGAGGCATCGCTCTCCATTGTAACGCTCTCTCGTCTCGAATGCATGTCGAACATTTGCGACTGTTCGACTTTCATTCCTTTATTAACAAGGAGCTTCTCATCCCCCCCTATGGCATCGCTTTTTTCTTTTTGTGTAGGACTCACAAATTCACGTAATATAGAATAGCGTGTATCCAAGTTCAAATATACTATTATATATTGTAGAGCGACTAACCCTAATTTGAATAAGTTCTTTACTAATCGCATCGCATCCGTCATTCTTATACCTTATTTGTGTACCTTTATTAACAAGGAGCTATACATCCTTCAAGGAGCTTCTCATCTCACTATCTCAAATGTAGTCTCACTCGATGCAACGGCTTTCAATTTGTATATCTTACTATGTGCAATCATAATTGGACTCTCATTCATTCGTATACCTTTATTAACAAGGGGCTTCTCATCCCATTGCAACGAGTCAAATTTGAATGAACTGTTTGCATCTCTCCCATATAATATGCCCTTCCCATATAATATATTATTTGTGCTACTTGCATCTTCACCTTGAAAATCCGTTAGGATTTTTGAGGGTTGTTGTATCAATGTTTTCATTGTGGGGTGTGTCATATCTAATGGTGATATGAATGATGTTATTAAAACTATTAAAACTAAAATTTTTTTCATCCTCTTATATACCTTTTTCTAACTAACTGTCGGGTCTCATTAATATATAGTATGAGATTTGAAAAAACTATATTTTATTTTTTAGTAATGGTTGAACATGAGAATTAATATGTAACCGTAGACTATTCCAAGTAATAACCACAAACTTATTTTCAATAGTTTGCTATCCTTTTTCACTACACTATGTTGCTGAGAATAAATCGTATACGTGTTTGATTATTAGACCAATAAAACCTGTTCCTACTATTCCTCTCCACTTCTTAGCGTCTTGACGGAATTGTGTATTTTGTTTTGATTCTGCCCACAATCCTGTATGTGGGTTGAATAAATTTTCTTTAATGAACTTGATATCTGTATGCATTGTTTCACGGTCCTTGTCTGCTTGTTCTAACCGTTCTAATATTACATTCAAGTCCTTTTTGTCTTGTCCGTTCAAAATTTTTTCCGATGTTAAATTATTAAATAGTAGTTTCTACTTGTTAATAAATATTATTCGTCTTTCTTTTCTTCCCAAACTTCCTCTAATTTCTTGCGTAATAGTGTAACATTTTTAGGTGTTGTTAACATTCTACCTGTTGGTTTCATTATATAAAAACAATTGTAACATAGTAGATGTAAGTTATCTAACGAATGATTTTGTGGATCTCCATCAAGGAAGTTTATTAGATACGGACCTCTCATATCCTTCTCTCTGTAATCATCATATCCACAATTACTACATTCTTGTTTTAAATAACCATCACGGACTATTCTTTCCTGTAGTTTCCAATGTGGGTACTTAGGGTGTTTACCATCAAATAAATCCTGTACTTTTACACCCCATCCTGTATTACCTGTCATAGTAATACCCTTACCTGATTGGTTTTTATTCTGTTCGAATAAATCATACATCTTAGCGTACTTCTTAAATGTATTATAACTGACACCAAGATATATAGCAGCAGCTCTAATAGATAGTGTACTCCGTATAGCCCATTCTATTCTACTCTTCGGTATCGGTTTACTTCGAAATGGGTTTTTCTTTTTCGGTTTACTCTCGTAATCGTGTAAATCAGCGAGGTCTGACATTTTTTCTTTTACCTCTATATTTTCTTGGTTTTGGTTTACTGGGTTTTCTTCTTAGTAATTCTTCTTTTAGTAATAACCTTTGTGTCCTCAAGTCTTGTATTTCACCGCTCATATTACTAAATCTATTAGCACTCACAAGTGCCATTATCATTATTCCCAACATACCTCCAATAAAAATTCCTATTGTAAATAAAATCCATTCATTCATTCTATTTCTCCTATGACTTTACTACCTGATTCTATTATTCTTTCAAGTGCGTTTTCATTTAATTGCATTGACTTATATGTACCGTCTGTATTTTCACGTGATAGAGTATATTGCCATTCTCTACCATAACGATATACCTTTTGAGCAACTCTCCACTCTTCATTATTTATGTTCACTATTGAACCTATATAGTCATTCATTCTTTTTCTTCTTCTGTGGGTGTAGCCCAATCATCATCACCATATTCATTAATTGTTTTAGGTTGTACGTTATATGCTATATCTGATAACTCTTCATTTTCATCTTTTAATAACGGACTGTCTTCGTGTACTACAACTATACTACCACTATCCATATCGGATGGGTTATCTTCATAATCCTGTTTAACGATATCCGCTTCAGTTTGTATAACTTCTAAGATATCACCAAGTTCTTTCTCGGCTTTAGGTGATAATTTCACCAACTATCACCGTGATATTTTCTTGCTCTCTCCCACTCATCTTCATCAACAAGTTCTTTCTTACTTTCTCCCATTTTTCTACGATATATTGTTTTTCCACTATCAGGTGATTCATAAATATAACCTATATCTCTACTGTCTATTATCTCTTCTGATAATTTATCTACTGAACTATCTTGATTAAAAACTTTCTCTTCGTGTTTCTTTTGAGCCCAATTCTTTTCTCGTCTATCACCTTTTCGTCTATCATTATTTGCAAGTGGGCCATAAGCTCGGCGCTCTGGTTTTTTATCATCTTTCATTTCCAATTCAAGTTCACAACCTAAATGATTAGTACCTGAACCTATATAATCCCAATCCACATCATAAGTATTTTTACCACATATAGAACATACCCAAGATTCTCTAGCCTTCTGTTCTTTTGTTTTAAATTCTGGTTCACCATCATAAGTATTCAAATCTAAAACCCAACCTCTCTTACTTCTAATGGCTGCTATTATAGTTTTAGCTATTGTTTCACGGAATACAGGTGAAGATAGTGTAATTGTTGACGGTCCATGACTCATATCTTCTAATACATCTATAATTAACTGTTTCATAACTATTCCTTTATAATATACTTACCAAGAAATGTTTCTTTAGCAGTATCTATTGTATTAGATATTTTTTCTAAGTCTTTATATAACACATCTAATCTATCATATAATTTTCCAAATTCTTTCTTTACTGAATCCGATTGTGCAGTGATTGTATTATCTACTTTATTAGTTAAGTCTGTAGTGGATTTATTTAAGTCTTCTCTTACTGAAAATTTTAAATCTGTTAGTAAACTTTGGGTTTCTGTCGCTAACATCGCAATCCTATTATTAAGTTCATCTACTTGTGTAGACATATCAATTACATCTTGTCGTGATGGTACTTTATTTAAAACTTTAACTTTAAGTTGTTCTAATTGACTCTCAATCTTTTTAGTACTCTCTGTATTCAATTTACTTCCGAGCATATCTAATTCTTGTCCTACATTCGCATACATAGTATCAAACATACTAAGTGAACCATAATAAATTCCCCCTAACCAACCAGCCGTACCAACTATGACACTAAGTATACTTGTTAATATTATTTGTTTTGCGTTCATATCTTTATCACTCCATCCTTTAATATTGTTCTCTTTTTTGTAATCTTCATGGGCTGCCCACATTCCTACTAACCATACAAATATAGTTAATGGTATTGACCAAAATAATATACTTATCCATATTGGATATTCAAATTGACTCATAAACTATTATACTTCCACCATCTATCCAATATTTTGAATACGATTTAAGTCCATGTCTATCTAAAACAGTTTCTACAATATCTCTCATTTTTTGACTATTACCTGTAATAATTTCTGTTGGTAACTCGTTCTTATTATAAATATCAATTATAAAATTCTCTACTATTCTATCTACTTCATCGTGTCGTTTACCATGTAAATCAAGTTTCTTCATTTTAAAATTCTTTTAATCCTTCTCAATATCTAAATTAGGTGATTCGTCTTTCCACCATTTATAAGTACGTGTATTTAACATAGGTTGTGATTTTTCTCTTACTTCATACAGTTCATCAAAAGCATCACCTTCTAACTTTTTCTGAAGTTTAAAAAATGTCCTTGCACCACTTAACCAAATATCTGATAAATCTTTTGTATCAATAACTTCATTTGTTGTTTTATTAACTAATTCATATTTCATAATTCACCTCTAATCTAATATCACTTGAAACTCATTTTCATATAACTCTGAGTTCATATCCCAATAATATACCCATATAGTAACTGTATCACCTAACATACTTCTAACTGGTGCAAACATTTGATTAAATTCACCATCACTATTACTATAACTTGCATAGTTTATAGTCGGTACTTCAAATCCTTCAAATTGAGTGACATAAGTTGTATCATAATATACATATTGTCCAGTTAATGCTGATACATTTCTTTTTACTACGTACCCTAAAGTATCACCTATGTACCAATAATGGGATGAATCCCAGTTTAATTTTAAATTTTCAAGTGGTTCGTCATTCACTTTAGCTGTACCTGAAAATCTATGTAGTGTTTGCCAATTTGTTGTGTCAATAATTAAATGATAATACCCATTATCATCTTCTTGAAGTCGTGGATCTATTAAAACAGATATATCACCATATCTATAAGCATTATCTTCACAACCTATTAAAAAGAAACATAAACAACTAAGTACTTTTATTAGTTTTTTTACCACTTCTTCTTTTATTTTTCCATTGTTTATCATAACTTTTTTTATTTAACTCCGGTTTAACTTTTTTCCAAGATTTTTTAGGTTTAATTCTTGGTTTTTGTGATTCTATTACGGCTTCTTCTTCCATATATTCGTATTCAAGCCAGTCAAATTTAGACATATCTATATATCCTCATCTTAACTACTTAAATATACAAAAACTTTTTGTAAATGTCAAGCAGTTTTTATCTTCCATTGTTCCAAATTATCTAAAAATTCTAATATTGTGTAAGATTTTTTACGTTCATCAAGTATTTTAACAGTTTCAAGTATTTCTGGTTTCTCTTTTACTATCCTATTCAGCATTATAAAACCAATTGATGGATAAAATATTTCAAAACTCTCTTCTCCTAAAACATTAGTTTCGTAAATTGTATCCTTTTCTGTATCACCTTTCAATAATAAATAGTAAATCATTTCACCAAAATTAAATCCTTTTCATACGTTTGTAACGAATTAATATGTAATGTAAATATATCATATTTCATGTGACCTATTTCACCACTATCATTTAACATTTCTGATAAATTTACCAATACCTGGAAGTTGTTACTGTTTAGTTGTTTACAGTCAAATGAAACTGTTACACCAGGTATATCTGAATCTTCAATACCTTCAGCTGAAATAGGTCTTATTTTATTTGTTAAATCAAATTCAGTTTTCGGTTGTTCTTCTTTTTGATATCTCTTCACATTTTCATATGAACAATCTGAATAAATCACATCACACCACGGTTCTAATTCTTTTAGTAAATTTCCATCACAGTTTGTCACCACAAATCCAACATTATATTTAGGTGGTATAATAGGTTTCATCATATCATCGTGTTTAACCATATGACCCCATTTCCTAATGAAATTTCGTGTACTTCTCAAATTCTGTTCTAACCACTCTGATGATTCTCTACCCTTCATAAACACTTGTCCCGCCGGATTTCTCATAGCTCCATCTTTAAATCTTGAACCGCGACTTGTCATATGATATACAAAACCTCTCCAAGTTTGTATTAATTCATATCCTGCCAATACAAACCGATTAAATATATCTGAATCTTCTTTTGATTGTGGAGCATATAATGGATCGTGACCACCAATGGATTGAAAGTCGTCTTTGTATATTGCCCACGGAGCGAATATACCTTCACTTGTAGTTTTTCCTAACTTTGGATGTGTATATTCAGGTGATGATACTAACCAAGCCAATAACTCTTGTTCTTTAAACTCTTCAGGTTCTATTCCATAATCTATCAATAACTTCTCTGGACCATCTGGATGTAATGGTGGTTCTATTCTTGTAGCACTTACTACTTTACCTGGTTCTAAATGTTTTAGTACGGCTTCATCCATACCAGGACAAGCATACATATCAGCATGATATATCATTACTATATCACTCGTAGCATACTCATTTACGAGAGTATCATATAATATTGTATGACCTAATCTATTCGGTCCATTGTTCCTATGAATAGTTACATTTTTATCTTTCTTTGCAATCTCATTCATCCACTCCCAAGTACCATCATCTGAACAATCATCAGCCCAACATATCTGATGCATTGGATTTAAATGCGTTCTAACACTCTTATAGGACCATTTAAGATACTTTAAATTGTTACGTGAAGGCTGTATTAAGCTAATCGGTTTCATCTATCACGGACCTCCCTTTCAAATTTTCCCAATCTCTTTCAGGTCTTACCTCTAAATTTGTTTTCCATACACCTTTAATAGTATTCATATTTAAACCTAATGATTCACCAAAATGTATAATCGCTTGAACATCTTTTGGAAAACAACTACCACCAAACCCAAACTTACCATCAGGACCTGGTATATTCATATGTGAATGTCCTACTCTACCGTCTCTAACAAAACCATCTAAGGCAACTTCCCAATCTACATTACATTTCTCAGCTATTTGATACATCTCATTCATAAACGATATTTTTGTAGCGAAAAAACAATTTCCCATATATTTTATTAACTCTGCTGTTTCCCAATCTGTTTCAATAACAGGAACTGTTTCACCAAATCTCCATCTAAATAAATCACCTACTCTTTCAACACAATGTTCTTGAAAAATTGTCTCATCTCCCCCACCAACAACAATTCTCGATTGATTGATAAAATCGTATTTAGCACTTCGCTCTGTTAAAAATTCTGGATTAAAAATAAGATTTAAATTTGAATATTTATCCTGTAATCTTCGTGTTGTACCTGGAACTACAGTTGATCTCAACAATACCAACGGTCCGTGAGGTGGAGTAGATTTTAATGAAATAACTTCTGAAATGTCTTTTAAAGCTTGTTCAACTATATCTAAATTCATTGAACCGTCTTTGTTAGATGGTGTTGGTACTGAAAGAAATATAAAATCAGATTCATTTACAGTATCTTCTAAAGTATTTATTGACTTTGAAGGGTCTTTGTCATATACTCTAACTTCAGCATCACATCCTGTATTGGGTGAGAACCCAAACTGTACTGCTGAACCTACAAATCCTTTACCGATAATACCTATCTTCATTATATTTTCCTTATCTTTGGTACAACTATTTTTTTACCGTCCCACTCTTCTGTCGGTTTATTATGTTTATACATTTTAATCCATTCTTCAACGTAAATTTTTATATCTCTTATAGGATTCCATTCAAGTAAATTTTTGGCGTTAGAAGAATCTGCTAATGTCGCGTCATATTCACCTGGTCTTTTTGGTATATATTCTTTAGGATAATCTTCACCAAACCAACTCGCTATTTCATTTATAGAATAATTTACACCACGACCTAACTCAAACTCTTCAGCTCTAAAATCTTTTCCCATACAACTAACTAAAGCATCAACAATATCATCTATATGTGTAAAATCTCTTCGTTGTTCTCCTTTATTAGTAATAGTCAATGGGTTTTTTGACATATATTGTTCTTCAAATATTCCAAGAACTGTAGCGTAATCACCTGACCTAATGTGATACTCTCCATAAACGTTGTAAAATCTACAAATACAAGTATTTAAGTCATAAACATTACTGTACAAATTACACAAATGTTCACCACTAAGTTTAGACCATGCGTATGGACTTTTAAAAATCCCATGGTGTCTCGTACTTGACCCCGCATATATAACTTGACTACCTAACTTCCGTGCAAGTTCTAATATATTTAATGAACTTAAAAAATTGTTATGTAATGTTTTATAAGGTTTTTTAATTGAAGGTTGTATTCTAGCTAATGCTGCCAAATGAAATATTACTAACTCTGACATACCATCCTCTTTTGCAGTTGTTAAATCTACAGCTTTATTTATCTGATTTACATCAGCACAATCCAAGTTCACATACACACATTCTGGTTGATGATTCTCTTCAAACCCTGTAGAATAATTATCCCATGATATTACTTTATGTCCATCTTCAATTAATCTACGTATTAAATTTGTACCGACGAACCCAGCACCACCTGTTACTAATATATTCATTAAGTTATATCCTCCAAAAATCTTCTTGCTAATTTATTAAATGGTGTATCTATATTTCTAATATTTTCAACTGTCATCCAATCTTCCATTGGATTATCAGGAAAATCTTTTACAAATTCATTTGTAACACTTTTACCTGTCCATAAATGTAATGCATATGATTCATCAAACGTTTCATCAGTAGTTAATGTACCACCTAAATTACTTACGATACCATCTGAATAATCACACTTTGCATAATCTACACCGTTTCTAAAGAACCATCGTAAGTGTTCACCGTGATATAAAGGCCAAGCAAATGTTTTATGGCCTAAAACTGTTAAGTTATCAGGAAACTCTTCTGATAATTTATATGGTAATTCTATAGAATGCTCAACCCATACATCGTCATTGAAATTTGTATATCTACCTAACCAAGTCTTTGGAAACTCGGCGTCTTTCTTAGATAACATAACAGCATTCGATAATTTCGGTAAATTCTCACCTTCACGAGCCATAATAAAATCACCTTTGCTATCTTCAATATCTAAAAGTGGAGTAAAAGGTTTCACACATAAAACATCAGAATCTAAATAAATACCACCTTCTTCAATTAATAATTGTAATCTTATTATATCAGCTTGGTGTGCAAAATGATTAACTGGATTTCCAAATATTTCAGTAGGTGGTTCTATCTCTACTGGTGTTATATAGTCTTGAACTCTATCCCACCATTCACCATATGGTTTATGTTTATGATAAAAAAATATGTTATCTGGTTTATTTACTTCATAAGCAGACTTGATAGTTAAATATCTAATGATATTAAACGGATCAGCCTTAGGTCTTTTCATGGTCCTACTAACTTCAGCAACAAAGTGTTCATACTCACCCCAACCAAAAGTAGGTGATAACCCATAAATTATATGTATATTATTAGGAATTTTAGACATTTATAACTACTCTATCTATAACTATATTATTACATTTCAAAAATTTAATATTTTTTTTCATTTGAATTGTTTGTTCCAATTTTCCAACCACTTCTTTTCTGTATAAGTTTCTTTAAATCTTTTGATAGAAGTTTCACTACATAAATCATAGAATTTTTTTTGTTCTTTTAACATTTTAGCTAACTCGACTGCTTTATCTAACTCACCTACTTTTACAGTTGTAAGTGGGTGACAAGTCTCTTGGGTATCCAATCCCTTATAACCAATACAAGGAATACCGTGAAATGCACAATTCATAGCAAATGTTCCCGCTGCATGTGTTCTCATTAAATGAACACCTATATTATACTGTGATAAATTATCAATCCATTCTCTCCAATTCAAATATGGTAAATATTTTATATCTTCTATCTCGTTTTCCATCTTTTGTTTTCTTCCCATTGACGGTGCATGTATCGGATCACCTATTTCTCTCGCTACTATATAAGAATCAAATCCACCATACCAACTTACAAAGTTTCCACCAATCATTGTTACATCACTCCAATCTTTTCTTGGTAATAAATTATGTGGTATCATTAAACTTCTCATTACTCTTACATCTTTACAACCCAATCCTAAATAATAACTTACATCAGATTCATTATGACAGTAAACCCAATCAGCTGACCTTAAAGTA
>LUMJ01000642.1_pt1 | contig 10059 bp, 11 predicted proteins | sample 729631 | NCBI WGS metagenome assembly LUMJ01 (sample SAMN03860266, study PRJNA289734) | marine metagenome | biome: seawater column; feature: ocean; material: water; isolation source: Red Sea water column Station 22 - depth 500m | place: Saudi Arabia: Red Sea | collected 2011-10-15 | depth 500 m | reverse complement strand
CTGTGGATGGTAGTGAATTCAGGATCAAGGTTAGAGGTGTTGGTCCAGCTGGAGCTGTTGGTGCTGTAGCTTGGGTTACATTTACAGTTCCTTGCATCCAGGGATGAACCATACAAAAATAGTTGAAAGTATCAGCATAAGGAATAGTAATAGAAAACTGGTCTCCTGGTTCTATAATACCACTATCAAATGCTCCGTCTGGACCACCAGATGGGGTCCCACTTGTCATTGTATGCCCAGTTGTGTCATCATTTGTCCAAGTTACAGAGTCATCGACTTGAATATTCAAAACATTTGGAATAAAACATGAGTTTGTATTCTCACATCCTGGAGTAGATGAACCTGGTGCATTACTTACAGTGTACGTTTCTGCAGAAGCACTTGGAACCATAAACGGAATGGATGGCGGGACAAACAGCATACTAACTAAGAATATTCCAAAAAATACTGAAAGATTGTTTTTTCGCGTAATTTTATACTTTGTGTACCTTTCTGATAAAGCTGATCAAAACTTAACTAGTTCTAGTCACAAAATTAGGTATTGAAGTCCCTTACACGGGACAAAAGCGTCACGAGTAAATACTTACTCAGAATCTTCAGTTTTACTATCTACATCAACACTAGAATCACTTTTTGATTCAGTCTTTGTTTCAGGTTCTACTTTTGGTTCTACTTTTGGTGATTTTGTAGATTTGGTAGATTTCTTCTTTGTATCTGAATCTGGGTCAGTTACGCCAGCCTCACTTAGAGCAAAGATAACTTCTTGTTCTGGGTGATGTGGACTGTCTACCATTCGTGCTATTCTTTTTTTGCCCGATTTCTTAAAGTAAATTCTGTATGTACTTGTGTGAGCAACTACATTACCACCTATTGGGCGTGTTGGATCTCCAAAGAATGTGTCAGGTGATGCCATTACTTGGTTGGTAGCTAGTGCAGCACAGTTGTATGTCTCTGCAATTCTAACTACCAAATGAACAAATTTATTTAGTCTTTGTTGACGCTCTGAAAGTGTTCCTCTACCTAGATATTCCGACCTAAATAGACCTACCGCAGAATCAACCACAAGTAATTTTATGTTATTTTCTTGAATCATTTGGCTTGCCTCTTCCAGAATTAACGTTTGGTGGGCACTGTTGTACGCTCTTGCTACAATGATCTTATCAAGAACTTTTTCTGGATCCATACCATTTATTTTTGCAATAGTTACAATTCTTTCTGGTCTGAAAGTGTTTTCAGTGTCAATGTATAGTACTGTTCCCTCTAATCCACCTTCCTCTTTTGGTTTTTGAACATTTACACACATTGTATGACAGAATTGTGTTTTTCCAGATCCAAATTCACCATAAACTTCAGTTAATGCTTGTGTTTCGAGACCACCATCAAGTAGCAAATCAAGGCACTCTGTTCCGGTAGTAATTTTACCAATTTCTTGTCGTCTTTTGTATATTTCTGAAGCAGTTACAAAGTCCTTAGAGAGCATTCCTCCCTCAACTAGTGCTTGTCTTGCCTTTTCTACAATATTTCCAGCTGCTTCTTTGTCCATACCAGTAATTTCTGCTAGCTCTACTGGACCTCGTACTATCAAATCCATAATGTTATGTATTCCAGCATCACTCAGTTTTTTTGTCGTTACTGGACCTACCCCAGCCAAACTATCTAATCTCAAATCTTCCATACCGTAATGTACGGTACCTGATTAATAAAAGTATTCATTGATTTTATTGAGCCTAAAGTCAAAATCGCTAAAATTGATAATTAACGACGCCTTCGTCTTTGTCCAGGTTTGTTTTGACCGGGAAACCTAGACAAAATAAATCGTTTCTTAAAATTACTTTTGTTTCTAAGACTGGAAGAAGTACCTGAACGCTTACGTCCCTCTACTTTAGGTGTTTGACCCCTAACTTTTCCTGCTTTGGTAAGCGAACCGTGTGTTGCCATGATAGTTGGATGAAATTATTGAATTTATGTATTTGGAATATCAGTTACCAGTATTGTACCTTGATCTTATCAATAACTCTTTCAAACTTAGGACCTCTTTTTCTTGCAAATTTTTCCATTGCACCAAGTGGAATACCACCTAAAGTTCTGGCAAGACCATTAAATGCGGTTCTTCTAAAAGAACCACGTTGACCAGTTTTGGTCATAAACTTCTTGATCCCATATTTGAAATTATGCTGCCAAGTCTTATACATTACACCTAGTTGAGTTGGATCATTACCGGCGCCTATATCATAAAATTCTGATTTCTCAAGAAGTCCTATGGGAACAAATGTCAGTGGAGTAGCTGTAAACATAGAGTCAGGCTGTTCTTGTTCAAGCTCGCTAATTAATCTGATAGTTTCCCAACCATCTTCCGGTGTTTCATCATTATCAAGACCCATGATTAACGTAAATGCAGGTATCCAATAATTCTCGTTTAAAGTTTTAACAGCCTCTTTGACAACCCAATGCCATTCCTCTGGCTTATATGGTGATAATTTTCTATCTGCATATTTTTCAATCAGCCTAATGCTTCCAGTTTCAAACCCACATTGAATTCCTGTCATATTATCTGGGCCTGCATTAGTTATTTTTGATAAGTTAGGAATCAATCTCTCGTCTGCAATTGCACCTGCTAATGTTCCATGAGTTGGGTTTGTATGTTTAACGCCAGTAGACATAATTGCCGTGAACAATTCCTCAAGAGCCTCACGGTTTGGTTCCATATTTTTTGTAGTAGTAGGATCCAGCCCATAAACGAAAATATCATCACTATGAACCCATGCTCTATCAATACCAGCTTTCTTTATGTTCACTTCAATTTCTTTTTTCACTTTTTCTGGAGAATAATATCTTAATGATCTTAATGTAACATCACAAAACTTACAGCCTCTTCCACAACCACGCATCACCTCTATCATACCATGCATAGATGGTTCAACAATTTCTGGAATATCATCTAGATCTGGTCTATCCCAAAAGTTAACAAATCTTCCATGATGCATTTTGTTATCACGTTTAAATTCTTTAATGTTAACTTGGAAATCCTTTCTTTTTCTGAAAGGATCCATATTTTCAAATTGACCATCGATTAGATAGTTAAAGAAATCACCAGCATGTCCGTCTATCTCCGGAGCAATTCCACCGAGTTCTCCCTCTAAAATTGCATATAGACCATATTCTTCAATTTGTTCAGGTGCATAGTTGTACTGCCAAGTACCAGAACCACCTGCAATAACTTTTGCATGACTACCATTTTTTTTCTTTGCCGCGTTGATTCGCCTATGAAGGTCACGACAATAAAACTCATCATAAGACATCTGTCTCCTTCCATATGTGAATGTCATAGTTACTGGTCCCATTCCAAGTGGGTCCATTTCATGAGTTCCAACAACCTCAGTTTCAGGTCCAATGAATTTTTCAACATAATCAGGGTGGGCAACTACAACATCCTCACGCTTAAAACCATCACGAAGTAGTCCAGCCTCTACTTTGCGCAAACCATATGGAGCATACTTTGCCACACCGTTAGTATGAGGTGAAGAATTACAGATAAAATCAAACAAGATTTTTGGCGTTACTTGGTTTCCTAAAATTTTGTACCAAATACTGCCATGATCACGATTTGGATTAAGCGCAGGCGCACAACCAAAAAACGTAGCCAATGAAAGCCCACGATATTCAGACATTAGTGTTCGATCCGCTGTCAATACAATTTTTGGACTTGTCATTCCGCTAACGATGGATTCTACTTATTTATTTTAAATCTTTTCAGATTGAATATTCTATATTTTTTCCAATATTCCTGATTTTGTCCTAAAATAGTGCCCAAATTCATCATTTTCCATTAAGTAGTCTCCGGCAAAAATAGTACCATCTCTACACACCAAATCTTCATTGATACAACAACTTCCACATATACCGACACCACACTTCATCATGCGTTCAAGGCTTGCTTGAACGAAGATCTGGTTTGATACTGCTAACTTTACTGTCTTATACATCATTAATTCTGGTCCGCAAGTGTAGACCGCATCAAAGCTGCTCTTTTCAAGTAATTCTTCCAAAGCATCTGTAACAAACCCTTTTTTTCCATATGTTCCATCTTCCGTAACTGGTATGACTTGATGTTCATTTTTTTCAAGTAGTTTATTTGCCAAGTCCTCGAAGAATATTTCTTCCTTTGTCTGGGCACCCATTAACAATGTAATATCATGTGACGGTTTACAAAAAGTTATCAAGCGCAATAAGGGAACCAAACCTGTTCCTCCACCAATTAACAATAGTTTTCCATCTTTAATATCAAAGCAGTTTCCATATGGACCACGTACACCAATGTAATCACCTACGGTAAGATTATACATTGCAGTTGATGATTCTCCACGTTTTCTAACTGTAAATGCAGCTTTATCTTTTTCTTGTGTAATCATTACACTCATAGGCAATTCATTAACACCCGGAATCCACACCATTGCAAATTGACCAGGAAGAACACCAGATAATACTTCATCAGAAAAGACTAATGTTCGAACAGTTGGTGTTTCATCAATAATTTTTTCAATAGTACACATATGGTGACTGTTAGGATCTCTTTGCTTTCCCAACCATTTCACCTATACTTGAAAATCCTTTTTGTTCCATATAATTTTGAATTCCACTGTTTATCTCTGCAAAAACTTCTGCCCAATGTTCACCTAACACACTTCCAAATTGTACAGCAGACGCACCTGCAAGAATAAATTCTACAGCATCTTCCCATGTAGAAATACCACCACATCCAATTATTGGAATATTAAACTTGGATGAAATTTCATAAACACATCTTACAGCGATTGGTTTAATCGGAGTTCCAGAGAGACCTCCAATTTTGTTGCTGAGAATTGGTTTCTTAGTTTCAACATCTATTGCCATTGCACGAATTGTATTAATTGCGGTGATTCCATCAGCGCCTGCTTCAGCAGCAGCGCCAACAGTTTCCAGATAATTTGTAGACCCTAACCCTACTTTTGCTATAACAGGTACATTTGTGAGGGATTTCACTTTTTTTACAATTTTCTTTACTAGTTCAACATCGTCACCAACTTCCAGCCCAACTTTCGCAACATGTGGACATGACAGATTCAACTCATATGCAGAAACTTTGCAATTTTCAAACTGCCTAACCATAAAATCAAAATCATCTTCTACTGAACCAACTAAACTAACAATTATTGGAACCTCATTGTTTGAAGAAATCATTTTGGCAAAATTACCGGCGCCTGGATTTGATAATCCTACTGCATTTAGCCATCCACCTCCTTTTACACTAAAAATTGTAGGATTCGCATAACCATCCCAGGGCTCCTTGCTTAATGATTTAGTAACAACAGCACCAGCACCAGCACGATACAGACGTTCAAAAACATTAAGAGAAATTCCTAAAATGCCAGAAGCAAGAATGGTAGGTCTTTCCAAAGTAAGTGCTCCTATTGAAGTTGAGATACTAGGCTTCACTTTGAATACTATGATTACATTCTCATATAACAGTTGACTATCAAACCTAATTGTTAACTTTTTAATGAGGAGTTGATGTCATATTTTGTTATGCATTCAGTCATACTCACAGAGTTAGGAATTGCAGTTTTTGATGAACAAAAATGTTTGAAAACATTTCCTTTTGAAAATCCAGCAGAAGATTTTGTATTCGTTAAAAAAGGAAAGTCAAGACTTAGTGATCTTGGAAAATTTCTTACAAATTTTGAAGCAATATCTGTCAACGATCGTGCAATGCTAGATATTTTGAAAAAAAAATCTATAGAAGCACAATTAATGAGCGATCAACAAACTGATAAAATACAATCATCAAAAACTAAAATTTTAGTAGATTCAGGATTTGCTGAAGATGAAAATGATGCAATGGAAAAATTACGTGAATTTGCAATACAACTTTCATCTTCTAAAGTTTCTGAAGTTTCAGAGAGTACTGACTTACATATTATTCAAGCAATTAATACACTTGATGAAACTGACAAGATAATTAACAATATTAGCTCAAGATTACGAGAATGGTATGGTTTACACTTTCCAGAGCTTGATAATCTAATTGATAGTATAAATGGATATTCGCAAATAGTTCTCTCAGGAAAACGAGAAAACATTTCAAAAAAAGATTTTGAAAAAGCAGGATTTCCTGAATCTAAAGTGGAAATGCTTTCATTGGTTAAAGAAAAAAGCAGAGGAGGAAAAATTACAGATAAAAATCTTACAATCGTACAAACCCTGGCTAATCAAATTTTGGAGCTTTTTGATCTTAGAAATTCTATTGAAGAGCATGTTAATGAGCAAATGAAAGAAGAAGCACCAAACATTTCTGCAATTCTTGGAACAGCAGTAGGAGCTAGAATTTTGTCACGTGCTGGAAGTTTAAAGAAATTGGCAAGCATGCCAGCAAGTACAATTCAAGTTTTAGGAGCGGAAAAAGCATTGTTTCGTTCTCTAAAGACTGGCTCAAATCCACCTAAACATGGAATTCTTTTCCAGCATGCAATTGTACACGCTGCACCTAGATGGCAGAGGGGAAAGATGGCAAGAACAATTGCTGCAAAGGCAGCAATTGCCGCAAGGGTTGATGTGTATAAAGGAGGACTAAATCAAACTCTTTTGGATAAACTGAATATTAGAGTAAAAGAGATTGAAAAGAAACACAAAGAACCTCCTGTAAAGAAAGAATTAAAATCTGAACCAACTGTAAAAAGAAAAAAATCTGGGCGATTTATGAAGAGAAAACGAAAGAATTTTGGAAGATAGACAAAATATTTTCTGGTTTCAGGTAGAAGGAGAAAAAAAATTAGCGACTGAAAACTTGATTCCTGGAAACCAGGTTTACAACGAAAAATTAGTTAAAATCAAAGGAACCGAATATAGAATTTGGAATCCATTTAGAAGTAAGCTAGCAGCTACCATAATGAATGGTTTGAAGGATTTTCCCTTCATGCAAAAATCTAGTGTGCTATATCTTGGTGTATCAACTGGCACAACAATCAGTCATATCTCAGATATTGTTGGGCAAAATGGAATTATCTTTGGGGTAGAACATACAAGTAGAGTTGCTAGAGATTTTTTAGATAGAGTAGCTTCGCACAGAAAAAACATAATACCAATCATCCAAGATGCAAGAAAACCACAAGAATATTTTTCAGTTTTTAAGAAAGTTGATGTTACATATGTAGACATTGCTCAACCTGATCAAACTGACATAGCAATTGATAACTGTAAAATATATCTGAAGTCTAATGGTTATTTATTCTTGGTAATAAAAACTAGAAGCATAGATGTTACAAAAGACCCAAAGAAAATTATTTCAAATGAAATAAAAAAACTAGAGCCACTTTTTGAAATTAAACAGATAATTAATTTACAACCATATGACAAGGATCATGCAATTGTAATAGCAGTATTCCTAGGATAGATTTCTTTTTTTCATCAAAATTTGTACCGGCTTCCAGCTTTTTCGTAAATAAGAAGGAATTTTCTTTTGTTTTATTGATTTTTTTACAAAATATTTAGTTTTTGGATCTGATGGATAACCGCTACCTATATCATCTTTTTTCTTCAATCTAGAAATTGACATATCACGGGCAACTTTTGCAAGAATTGATGCAGCAGAAACTACGACAAATTTACTGTCTGCATGGTGATATGATCTTATTTTAGAATGTGAAACATCTTCCGAAATTTCTTTCCCAAATCGTTTAGCATTTACATCACATGAATCAACAAAAGCAATTGAAGGAGAAAGTTTTGATATTACTTTAGCCATATACTTTGCTTCTAGATGGTTAAGTGCGTGATTGAAAACACTTTTGTCAATTGTTCTAGGGGGAATTTTTACAATGTAATAATCATCTACAATGCTAATGATTTTTTTATAAAGTAGTTTTCTGACTGGCGGTGTTAGTTTCTTAGAATCACGAACACCTTGTTTTTTTAATAGATTAATTTTTGATTTATTTATTACAATTCCGGCAATAACTAAAGGGCCTAAAGCAGAACCCCTTCCTGCTTCATCTACTCCGCAAACACGCATGAAATTTTTCATTTTTTCGAGTATTAACCATTATAGGTAAAAAGAATTCAAGGAATCTATTGCAAATGACAGAAGAAAAAATTATTGAGATTATGGAAGGTACTACGAAAATTCTTGTCACAGAAAAATCAATCAAAGAAAAAGTTCCCCCAAAAGAACCGGTATTTTTTAATCCTGTAGCTAAACTGAATAGAGACTTCTCCATTTTGGCATATTCAGCATTTTGGAAAAATTTTGATAAACCTAAGATATTTCTAGATGGACTAACAGGAGTTGGTGCAAGGTCACTAAGGGTTGCAAACGAAATACCTAACGTTGAAAAGGTGATTGCTAACGATGTCAATTCAAAAGCATTAACAATTACTCAAAATTCTGCATTAAAACAGAATATTCCAATGAGATTGCAATTAGGCTGATTTTAGGTTGCCTTAACTTTGTAGCTGGAAGACTGAATATTCAGATTATCCCCAAATTTGTAGAAAATGATATGCATTACTATAGAGTGTATACAAAAATATTAACAAAAAAAGACCAAGATAATAATTTGGGTTATATTTCACATTGTTTCCATTGTGATAACAGAGTAATTGGAAAAGAAATTACAGAAAATTGTATCGTGTGTAAAAGTAAATTACATTCTGCAGGACCATTGTGGATAGGACAACTGTTTGATAAAAAATTCATTAGTAATATGATGGAAGAGATTCCAAAATTTGTGGTGGCAAGTAAATGTAGGAAAATCTTAGAGAAATGTGAGTTGGAGGCAGAAATGCCTGTAACGTATTATACTCTTGATTATATTGCTTCCAAAATGAAAAGATCTCCATTAAAAATAAAAAATGCAATAAAAAAACTACAGGATGCAGGATTTATTGCAAGCCCAACCTCATTAAATCCAACAGGATTTAGAACTGACTGTAATATTGATGATATAAAAAAAATATTGTTAACTTCACCCTATGGAATTTTTTTTTCATATAGTGATAAAATTCGTTTGAAAATTCACCGTCAAAAACTTTAAAAAGTGAATTGCCTTTTTTTTCAAGAACTTGTTCCATAATTTTTACAGCTGAATAGTTTAATGAGATTTGACTAGCGTGATCGACAGACCAGTTTCCAGTAACCTGTGGCGAAAGATCACAGATTACTGTATTTACTTTTTCTACAAAAAAATCAAAAATATCTCTAACAATGTTATCATCGTCTATACTTGCCCGTAGAATAAATGTACCTGGGATTTCCTCTACATATGCTCTATCAATTCCCATAACTTTTCCTTTATTACCTACAATTTTGGCTGCAACTTGCATCCATCCTCCAGGCGCACAACCTAAATCTAAAACAAAATGACCAGCGCCAATTATACGATATGATTTATTGAGTTCTTTTAGTTTGTAAGAAGCTCTGCTTCTATAGCCTTGCTCGTGCGCCAGTTTTCTATAATGATCTTTTTTTGCATCAATTAGTTTCATGTCTTTTTTTAGTTTTTAATTCTGTCAAAACCCAATCTTCAATGTACACACAAGTTTTTGGGCTTATTTCACCATCTGTTGAACATTTACCTTCTACTGGACAGACTAAACATGGAGCATTTTCAATAGATATTGTGCTTATAGGTATTTTCTTAATTAAGAGTAGGTAAGTCCATCTCCCATTTTCTAAAATTTTTTCTCTCGTGATATTTCCCAGTTTTTCTAATTTTAATGCCAAGCGAGAACCATCCCTACTTGAAAGTTTTAACTTTCTCCAAAGAATGTTTTGAAGTATTCCCTTAGTTGCATAGCTAGCAATCATTTCAGTAACCTTATTGACCAATTTATCCATATCAGTTTTGTCTATTGCAAAATTCTTAATTTCATCTTCAGTAAGTTGTTCTTCTAATTCTTCCTCATAGGTTCTTTTAGCTTCTTCTTCTTTCTTTTTTGCTTCTTCTTCTTTCTTTTTAGCCTCTATCTTCTTTTTTGCTTCTTTCTTTTTAGCCTCTATCTTCTTTTTTGCTTCTTTCTTTTTAGCCT
>LUMJ01002691.1_pt1 | contig 10061 bp, 14 predicted proteins | sample 729631 | NCBI WGS metagenome assembly LUMJ01 (sample SAMN03860266, study PRJNA289734) | marine metagenome | biome: seawater column; feature: ocean; material: water; isolation source: Red Sea water column Station 22 - depth 500m | place: Saudi Arabia: Red Sea | collected 2011-10-15 | depth 500 m | reverse complement strand
TAATATAGTTGCTGTAAGTGTTATACTCGCATCATCTGCCATTATTTTTTCCTTTTACCTTCTTTAATAAGACGTTGTTCTCTCTCTTCGTATTTCTTTGACTCTTCAGGCGTTAGTTTTTTAATGAAACCCTTTACTGGATTTCTCATTACTGCCATTTTTACAGGTGTAACTGTAGCATTAGCCATTTAAGTCTCCTTTAGTTAATTTGAATGATATTCCTGTAACCTTGACGGTTACGTCTTTACGTTTTTTTGTTAAAGTGTTTCCAGAGTTGTCCTTGGAATTTGTACTGTCCGTAGTGGATAAGGTCTGAGGAGAGGTCTGCCCAGATTGATCCTCCGATTTTTTGCCATCGTCTTGAGAAGGCGTAGTCTTCTGATAAGTATCGTCCATCTTCATCCTTCATTGTGTCAAAAAACAAATATGTATTTTCGGACTTGTATTCCTTTCCGTCTATAATTTGATCTGTCTTATAGTGTAGGTCTGGATACTCTTTCACCATTTTCAAGAGGGATTCCCTTTTCATCAAAAGACATCCAGTTGCCGCATCCAACACTTTTGCAAAACCTGTCTTTACTTCTACATTATCCTTGTCTTCAAAGTTTAAGACATAAGGTAAACTTAGTGTTTTGTAGTCTAAATCATCCTTAACTAGCTGTGGAATGGAGCTCCAATTAATGAGTTTCATTGGATAGGGTGCACAAACCACTTCATGGTCAAAGTCCAGCATTCTCTTTATGACTGCTGTACTGAATCCTATATCGGCATCAACAAACAATAAATGAGTGGCATCTTCATCATCAAGAAAATTTGCCACCAATGTATTCCTTGCCCGTGTAACGAGAGATTCCATTCCCAATGTTTGTACCCGAAGAGCAATCTCTTCTTTTCTGCAAAAGGTTTGCAATTCCAACATCGAATGAAAATAATCTTCGCATAGCCATCCACCATAAGCTGGTGTTGCTACAAATAAATTTATTTTAGGAGATGACGACAGTTTCCGAACCTAAACCTGCTGACATAGTTAACTCCGTTGCTAAAGGACTTGCATTAGAACCATGTGCTGATCCTTCCCCAAAAGTTCCCTCGAATGTTTTTGCTGTATGTCCCAATGTTTTATGTAAAGTATTTATAAATCCGTTTTGTATCTGTGCAGAAGGATACTGCTTAGTATCTGGTCTTGAATTCTTTAAACCTTCACCATCAACTGCATGTTTTTTTGATTTTAACTGAGGATGTTTTTCCTCAAATTCCGATTGATGAACAAAAGATCCATTCCATTCCTTGACCATTTCCGTATAGGGAAAAGCGAGTCCGCTTCTGTCCGATACAGCCATAGCATATTTTCCTTTTGAAAAAGCCATCCTAATGTACCGTCACGCTAACATTTACAATTGTCTCCACAATTGCACTCACAACCGCATTTTTTGCAAATTTTAGTATCCAAAGTCTGGGATGATTCTGACATCTACTCTCTCCCTATCTTCTGTAATAGCTCTTTCAAATTCTTCTTCATATTGCATTTTAAGTTCTTGTCTTCTATTACCATCAATTTGTGGTCTTTTTTGACTCATGTAATAAGCCAATCCGCTTGTCAAGGAAGGAAGATATCTATCTGGTACATCTACATCCTGATAAGATGCATCTATATCCTGAATTTTTCTTCTTCTTCGATACCTAAAAGCGTCCGTGGAATCGTTAGGTGTTGGATATAAATATAATACAGGAGCATCTCTTTGTCTATCTAAAAACCATTGAGACGGTCTTGCCTTATCATCCTTATTTGGTATTTCCAAATAATCCTCACGACTAATTCTTGTTATTGAAATATCTGTTATATCTGTACCATCTGTTTCTCTTATGATAGCATCCAAAATATCTATAGTATCCGTATCAAGTGTATAACTTGATGTTCCATCCGTTAAAGTCTGTGATTTTTCTTCTACAGCCCATAACAGAATACCCCTATTAATCCAATCCTTGCAAATTAAATTTAAGGATCGTCTTGCACTTTTTTGTTCATTGCCTGTTTGTGGATTACCACCAATACGTTCCAATGCCTCGTCAATAATTTCATCAACTTGTAAAGTCCAAGATGTAGTTCCTGAAAGAGCCATGTTTTATCCTAATTAATATACTTTATTAAATTCAGCCACAACCGTGTACATATTGCCATCGTCTGCTTGACTCGGAACAACCAAGTTAACATCATATTGATTTGAGTTTGATGTTGTGTTAGGTTGTATTCCTCCAAAACTACGAAAATCCCAGTGACCTGTTCCAACTAAACCAAGCATTGGAATGTCAGCATCTGAATCTTCATAATCTAAACGAGCATGAGTATCTCCACCATCTCCTGTATCACAGGCAAACCACACTTGTTGTAGGTTTACATATGCCGCAGATGTACCGTCACCTCTCGCTGTCAAGGCAGAAACATCAGCAAAAACTGTTGTACTACCAGTGCCGTCTGATTCAACCACTAATTTGTATACGACTTTTTTGTCAGATTCAAAAAGAGTTGTTGGGCCTGTTACTGTATCAGCCATTTATTTCCTCCTATAAAAAGGCTAGGGCTTTTACACCCTAGCCGTTATTGTTTACTCGTATACTAGTCTACTCATTGCAATAAAATGAGTATTAAGTGCTTCAGCAGCACCTGCTCCAGCTTCAATTCCATTATAAGGAATGAAATCAACATCGTTAGTTAACGCTGCTGTTGGAGTAGTACCTTTTGTTACAGCCGTACCGCCAGTAGAACCGGAAGTAGTTGTAACATTATACTGTTCACCGTTTACAAAAATACTTGCTTTTCTATCACTATCAATTTTAATTTTTAAATGATAAGGTGTATTTGCCGCAACAGTAATTGGTAATTGACTGATATAATCAGTACCACCAATACTATGCACAAAATGCCATTTAGCAAAATCAGTAAATGCTTCTGAGTTAGTAGCATCTGTTTGAAATTTAAAAAATATTTGGTTAGCATCAGTTGCAACTAATTGATCATTAGTTAACTTTAAGCCAGCCCAAACTTTTTGGTTATCAATTGCAGGTAGCATAATTGAAGTTTCCCAATGCGTTTCATTTTCAGTTCCCCATTGAACTCCACTCCAAGCTGTTACTGCTCCAGTATCTGCTGTTCCGTCATTATCTAAATGAGGTAAAATAATTGCTTGATCTTGGTCTGCTCCAGCAGTTGTTGCTAGAATTCCACCTGTAGTAGCACCGAATGTAACCAACGCTGATGTCATGTTAGTTCCAAGTACTTCAAAGTCTCTGTTTAAAGTTCTAGCAACTTCATTAGTATATACAGCATCAAGGTCGCCATTAAGACCGGGTCGTCTGTTAAACCATTCCTCAAGATAGTATCGTCTAGCATCTTTTGGATAGTCACCGACTGTCCTGTCTGATATTAAACCAGATGTAGTATTTTTGCTAACTAGCTTCATCCCATTCTCTGAACGAATAGGGCCGCTAAATGTTGTATTAGCCATTATAATTCTCCGTAGTTAAATCATACCATCGCTTCTACGATTGTCTGCTAGGGCAGTTGGTATAATTGATTAATCCTAGTATTAAGATAAAAGGGCGAAAATTAATTTCGCCCTCCTATTCGTACTCTCTACGCTCCCGGTGATCCAAAAACGGATCTCCAGTCAGACCATCCGAAAGAATATCTTTCAGAAGCCTTGAAACGCATGTTTCCTGTTTCAAAATCTGGTTCCATTGCAGTCTTTAACGGTCTTCTTTGGAACATTTTAAGTCCCGAACCGCCAAGATCTGTGAGAATGAACCAAGCATCAGTATCAGTTAAATAGTGATTCACAGTATAACCTTCTGGGAATATATTCATTGATCTCATTGCATTGATATCATTGTCAGCAGTGCCAACCCTAAGTTCACTCTTCAGGATTCTTTGTGCTGTGAAAGCAGAATCTTTTGGAATGACCAATTTTCTAGGTTGAACTGCCACAGGAATATTTCTGTCATCAACAAATCCGCCTATAGAAATACAAGCAGCTTCTAGGGATGATTCAGATAAATCAGCCGCAGTTGATGGCTCATTAGCTAAGTCTCCAGCTTCAAGTGAAGGGTGATCAGTAGTAAGTAATGCTTTCGCATCGCCACCCGGATAACTTGAACTGAATCCGTTGTTAAGGACATTAGCCCCTTTAACTTGCTTAGTGTAGGCCATTGAACGAGCAAGAGCCGCAGTATATCTTTTTGAAAGCGTATCGTAAAGATTATCTTCAACCGCTTCTTCAGTGATTGAAAACGCCAATGCGATAGTTTCGTGAGTATAACGGGCAGTCCACAATTCAGATGAAGTGTCATAACTTACAGCACTTCCCTCTGCTTTTGCAACCGCACCCTTAAACCCAGTGAGCAAAACTTCTTCTTCAAAAGCTCTTGAAGAGTTTTCTGCTGTAAAGATTTGTGCGTGTTCTTGTTCCCAACGACTGTATTCTAAGCCAAAAAGGGCGTGTAAGCCCGGTTCTAGCTCTTTTGCCAGTTGTGAACGTGATATAGCCATAGATTATACTCCTACCGTTCCATCTGCATCGATGTGTTGGTTTAGCTCATGCTCATGGATAAGAACTTCCTGTTCGGTGTTCGCACCCCATGAATTTTTAGGATCATCGGTAATACCGAGAATTCTAAGGTTAGCAGTACCTGTGCCAATATTATCCGTATCAAGCTCCATTTTGGATTGACCAGTAGTGGTCGATCCATAAGCTGTTACATCAGCAGATCCCAGAGTAGCAGTACTAGCAGGCCAATATTTTGCGAATTTTGGTGTGCCATCTGACGCAGTGTATTTACATCCAGCAAAAACACCGAGAAGTCTGTTACCAGCAGCAGCTACATCAATATAGCCAGTGCTCAGTAACTTAACGAAATCTCCAGTGAAAATTGCGGTTGAACTACCAGAAGCTATTTTCCATTCTCTAGCTCTGATAACACCACCTGTCAAATGACGTACCGGTTTAGCACCATTAGGTGCATCAAGATTTGCCATTTAATTCTCCTATTTAGGATAAATTAACCGTATTATAAAAGTAGCCTTATGCTATTCATCAAACTGGGGTTTTTTAGTCCCGTGTGATATATCGGAAGATCGTTGTTGGTTTATAGGCATTGAAGGATGTTGTTCTTTCAATAGACTCTCATCTACAGCCCTTTGCTGATTTCTTGTCCGAGTGTTAACCCATTCATTTCTTGAATCAACGAGGTCTTTAGGAATCTTAGCTAAAACAACATCTCCACTACCGATAACTCCAGCAAACTTTCCGCTTTCGTGTACGGCATAGGTTTCATCTGGATGCTCATCAGCACGAACAAATTCATAACCTTCACGTCTCCGCTTGGCTATGTTTCGTGGATCGTCCTCTCCAGCCGCTTGAACCCTTATCCATCTGTACTTAACGTCATCAGAATTAGGTGAGGGTGCATCCAGACTACTAGGAGGTACATAAGTTTTTTTGCGTTCCTTATGGGAACGAGACGTTTGTTTAGTTTTTTTTGCAATCATCATTATTGCTCCTTTACAAACTTCGCATATTCATTAGTTGGCACACCTAACCTTTGAGCCATTGCGATTTGGCCCTCAGAAAGTCGAACTCTTTTAGATGTGGAACGAGTTGCTCGGTTTACACCAGCTACAACTTGTCTAGGCTCATCCTCTTCAAAATTGCTAGGAAAAGCCTCTCTCATTCTGCGATCAATCTCCGCATAATAAGCATCTGAGGTAGGATCATATCCTTGGTTCTTTAGCTCATTGTCTATACCATAAGCCGCACCCGTCATGGCTACGTCTTTTCCGAACCAAGTATTTTCTTGTGACCACCTCAAAGCCTTCGGATCAACTTGTGGTTTTGGCGTGTTCGATACCTCACCACTTGTTTTTTCACTTACGCTTCGTTCAATCGGTTTAGGAGAAGATTCAAGATTTTTAAGTTCATACTTTAAGTCAGCGATTTTTTCCGATACTTCAAGAAGTTTTTCGGAATCACCGCTTTCATAAGCAGTCTTGTGATCGGTACGAGCTATTGCTAAAGCTTCTTCTGCTGATTTTTTCTTGGATTCATACAAATCCTCACGAGCTTTTTGAAAATCAGGTTGCATTTTCTGCATTTCACTAATCAAAGACTGATTTACAGTAAACAACTTATTTCTTTCTCGTTCAGCATCATTTGCTCTTTTTACAAGCTCATTGATACGGTCTTGATAAGTCTTCTTCTTTTTCTTCCTTTCAGTTTGAGGAATAGCTTCCTCTTCACCTTCAGGTTGGGCAATTACCTCTTCGGAATCATCTTGCGATTCCTCCTCCGAGGTATTTTCAACATATTGTTGATCTTCGATTTCTGGAAGAACTTTTTTTTCGTCTAGGTTTCCTAGAACTTCTGCCTTTAACGGCTCTAGTTTTTCTTCCTTTCCGTCATCAACAATACGTTTGGGCTTTTTGCCTTTACCCAATACATCGTGTACTACTTGCATTGGTTTTTCTCCAAAGATTTAATATTAAATTGCGTAGCAGAATTGCTACGGTTGGAATAAAGTGTAGCTTATGCTACAAAATGTAACTTAGCTAACACTTTTTACATCTATTTTCCGAACATAACGTAGTCTCCTATTTTTGCCCAAGCCTTTGACATATCATCCCTGTTATATGCATCTTCACCCATCTGGACTATTTTTCCAATGGATGCAACGGCACGGTGATCTTCAACGGCCTTGCTGGGCAAATAAATTCCTTTATTCGTTCTATCAGCAACATCTAATGTTTTTACTAAAATCCTGTGGCCAACAGCTACAGGATGTTTTTTATCTTTTAATTCTTTTTCAACTAGCGAAAATTCAGTCATCGTTCTCCTCTAAATTTTTTGAACTCTCCCTTATTAAATCCAAACACATTTTCAGTCCAGAAGCCTTGCCAACAGATTTTTCGTAATCCTCCTTTGGAATACGTCCGTCAACAAGAGAATCTGATATTAACTCTCGTTCCCTCTCTACTTTTGTCTTTAAAAATTTTATGAACTTAACTACGTCCACTATAAGACTTTACCTTTTCCTTTTATTTTTTTAACTTGGATATCGTATTGTCCTTGATGTTTGTTTACGCCTCCCCCTTGATTATAGCCGTAAACTCCTCCGCCTCGGTTAAAGTATTTTATTACTCTTCCACCACCAGCAAAAGCACCAATATCTTTAGGTTCTTTTTTCATTCTCTTGAAATCTTCCGATTCAGGAGTAACATAAAAAGGTTCTTCATTATCTTCAATAACCCAAAGTTCTTTTTCTTTATCAGGTAAATAATCAATAGCACCGGGAATCGTTCCTAATATTCCTGCTATTGCAACATCATCGTTATCTTTTTTCTTTAGTTTCTTTTTTTTCTTTGGCCCTGCCATTTTTTATCCTTTCTTTTTAGATGTTTCTCTTTTGTTCGCTATTCGTTCGTTTGATTTTGCCCTTGAGGCATCTCGTACTTCCTGTGACCTAATATTCCTTGTCTTGGTACTAGCATCCACAGCCATTTTTTGCATTGCAATTTCCTTATCGGTATTAATTTTCATAATATCGATTTCATCCTGATTGCGTTGCTCTGATTCCTTCAGTCGAATTTCCTCTGCCTTGAGAACATTTCGTTGCTGATCGTTCTGCACGTTCGCTACTTGTTCCTGTTCTCGAAGCCTTAGATCTTCCTTCATAATCTGGATACGAGGATCTTGGTTCATCTGTTGGTTTTGTTGTGCCTGCATCAAGGCTTGATTTCTCTGTGAAATAACTTGAGCGGCTTGAAGTTGTGCTCGTGCCACCTGATTTTCCATATCAGGATCCATTGATTCATATCCGTCATCCTTTGCCATATTCTCACGAGAATAATCTGGTGGAGTTGGAAGTTCTGCTCCACTTTCCTGCTCTATCATCTGCCTGTACAAGTGAGCCTTATGCTCGGCAATATGGGCAGTAATCATTTGCTGCATTGCCATTTGCATCTGCTGTTGCTGTTGAGGATTCTGTGACGGGGGAACATTAGACGGATCCATCATGAACGCCTGATGAACTCCCATATGGGATTCATGGTCTTGCCACGGATACGCCTTGACAGGTCGTGCCTGTAACATTGCGTAATTTTCCGTTGCTGGATCCTTCGGCTTATCACCCATTTCCGGCATGAGAATATCCTCTACATCAGCAATATTCAATGCATCGTACATTCTTTTGTATGCTTCACGAAGATCATGGATCTGGGGAGCGGACTGTGCCATTTGCAATTGTGTTTGGGCTAGAATAACCCGTTGTGCCGTAGAAAATATATTCGGATCAGATACGGGCAGAACATCCACTCTTCCGTCAAAATCCTTCTTAAAGACATAACGGCTTACGCCTGATACATCATACGGATAATAGTCTGGAAGGGAATCAAGATTAATTCGTGCAAGTACCCTCAATTCCTCTTTTTGAGAATTATGAAGACGCTTATGGATTGAGGACATAACCTTTGTCCCTTGTTCCAATAAGGCTACCGTTGTTCCCACGGGAGCTTGCGTATTGCCATCCCCTGTTTGTAAATCCGTAATTGCAGCCAGTCGTCTTCCCTCCTCGGTCATTGAACCAAGTAGTTGCGTTAGAACTTGGGATGGTTCCTTGAACGGCAGAGGTACGACAGATTTCTTAATGTCATCTCCGTATCCTTCCACGTCCTTGAACTCACCAAATCCTATTGGCTGGTCGCCTCCTTCAATTCGCATTCCCCTTGCCTTGAAACCGGCAGGAAGATTGGCAAATTGTCCAGCATCAATAAGTGATCGAAGAACAGTTGTCGCTGATTTTTGCAGATTGCCAAGAAGGTGAACATAGCCTAAACCATAAAAACCAAATCCCGGCAAGAACTTATAATGAACAAAATGCTGTATGCGTTTCTTTTCATCATCATCTTCATTATAATTTCTTCTGATTGATAAAACTCTTTTTGTATCAAGACATACGGTAATGATATAGGGAACGGCAATTCCGTCCTCATCCTTGTAGTCATCCAAATCCATGTCGATATGCATTTCAAGCAGGGTGTATATTTTATCCTTGCTGCCAATGTCCCTGCTTCGTCCTTGAACTTCCTCCAGCTTATCCGCAATATCACCCTTGTTCGCACTTGGGTCAGGATCTTTTTCCATATCCATGTCAGAATAGAATCCTGATATTTGCCTTTTAAGCAATTCATTTTCTTCCATGCGAATAACATGGGTATAGCGTCCTGATGTACGAAGGTCTGGCGTGTCGTAGGATATAACAAAATCCTCCACAGGAATAAACCGTGCTACAGGTCTTTTTAAAGCCTCGTCATAATAAATCTTTTTAAAGCATGATCCAACAATTGGAAGATAGAACAGCATCTGATCCAGATCATCAAAGAATTCCTCCATCTTATCCGTAATCTGATAGTTCATGAATTCCTTGACACGGGATGCCTGTTTGACTTTTTCCTCCGTATAGTCACCCAGCATCTTTGTCTGAACAGGGCCGTTGGCTGGAAACAATTCCTTAATTGCTTGGGATTGAAATTGAACAGCAGCTTCCACCATTAAAGGATGATGTGCCGCACAAGCACCCGGAAACGGTTTTGTCGTCTCCTCCAGTTTTAATCCCAAAAGTTCAATTCCCTTTTTGATGGTATCTTCCCAGTCAGACCTGCTTCTCTTATCGGATTCATATTTATCAATTAAATCACTGGATAGCTCATCCAACAATTCATCGTCAATCTTATCCGCAAGATTATCGGTATGCTTTGTTTTTTTAACCGTTGGTTCCTTCTCGTCCGGCATCTGTACATCGACAGATTCACGGGAAACCATCTGGTTGAATTCAGATGTTGTTTGTCTAGCCATTATTACTCTTCATCTTCGTCATTATCCCAATCCTCTTCAAGATCTTCCTCTATCATATCCTTGATGTCGCTGATGATAACTTCTTCCTTTTCGTGAAGGGCATCGAGCCTGTCCAGTTTCTTCTGTATTTTTTTTAAAATTTTATTTGCCATTAGAATACTC
>LUMJ01001207.1_pt1 | contig 10062 bp, 13 predicted proteins | sample 729631 | NCBI WGS metagenome assembly LUMJ01 (sample SAMN03860266, study PRJNA289734) | marine metagenome | biome: seawater column; feature: ocean; material: water; isolation source: Red Sea water column Station 22 - depth 500m | place: Saudi Arabia: Red Sea | collected 2011-10-15 | depth 500 m | reverse complement strand
TCCATAAATATTTCAATTAGTGATCTGGATTTATTTTTTGAAAAAAGACGTGTTCAATTTGAGCAGTTAATATCTAGACATCTTGATATAATTAAAAAATAATTTTACAGTTAACAACAATTTTTATCCAATTTTAAAGAGTTCAAATATCCTTCATTTGGTATATTTGATTTATTAATCTTAAATAAGTCCGGATTGCTTTTTGAAAGTTTCAAGATTGACTTTAGTAAAATAGGGCGAATTTTTATTTTTGATATAACTTTTCTGACAAGTGTTAAATCATTTTTTCTATCAATGTTAATTCGTATATTAGTTAGTTGTATCTTATTCTTTACTACAAAAATTTTGAATTTCTTTGGATTTTTATAAAAATATGGTGTGACATGTTCTCTTTCAGATGGTATTTTTGCATTTCTCCATATATTTTTGAGGGCTTTAAATGAAAAAATTTCTACACTTATACCCCAAGGAAATGTTTGAGGCGGTGATGTACTAACATAATCAAATTTTCCAGATTGGTATTTTTTAATTACCTTATCAATAACAGTAGGATCTATTAAAGGACAGTCTGAAGTGATTCTCATAATATGTTTACTTTTAAATTTTTTAGCACATTTATAATATCTATCAAGGACATCTGATTCATTTCCACAAAAATAATCAAACCCTAATTTTTTTACTACTTTTACAATTTCCTGATCATCAATTTTATTTGTTGTAGCAATAATCATTCTATCTAATAATTTACTTTCTTTACATTGGTTCAACATAAATTCTAAAACAGTCTTTTCATTTTCAATTTTCATTAATACTTTTCCAGGCAATCTTGTTGAACTCATTCGTGCCTGAATAATACAGTCCATATTTGAGGAAATAATTCATATATATTAAAATCTTAATTATGATTTTGAAAGCTATTCTATGAATAATTAAATAAGGAATGTTTAAAATTTTATTATGAACAATAACTCTAATCTTAAATCATTTTATAATAAAGTCTATAAAAAAGGTGAAGAAAAGCATTATACATCATTTGTTACGAAAGGCACCACTACAGATGAAATGAAAGAAGTTCTAAAGGAATTAAACTGGAAAAATAAAACAGTCTTGGATGTTGGATGTGGTACAGGACTATTTGCACATAAAGTTTCTAAATTAGGTCCAAAACAGGTACTTGGAATTGATTTTTCAAAAGAAGCTATAGAAATTGCAATAAGAACTCACAAAAATCATAATTTACAATATCAGGTTTTAGATGTTAAAGAAATCAAATCTAAATATGATGTGATTGTTTCTTTAGGAACTTTAGAACACATGGATAATCCCTTAAAGACATTAAAAATATTAAAAAAGCATTTAACAAAAAATGGAAAAATTATTGTTACTTCCCCTAACTGGACAAATCCTAGGGGCTATATTTTAATGACTTTGTGGTATTTGTTTAATGCTCCAATAACCTTAGCTGATTTACATTATCAAACACCTGTAGATTTTCAAAATTATGCTAAAAAATTGAGCATGAGTCTAAAATGGAGAACTATAGATAGATCTTGGGCACATGGAGAAATTTTAATTCAAGATTTACAAAGACGACTTCCCAATGTTTTAAGAGATGCCAAATTACCTAAAAATGCTAAAAATATTGAAAATTTTCTTAATTGGCTAAAAATTAATGTTATTTCATTCAATAACTCATTACACCATTCTGGTGCCACTGGTCTCTATGTATTTTCATTCAAAACAAAATCTAAGTAATTTTTCATCTTGCAGTCCAACCTGCATCTACTATGAGATTTGCTCCTGTCATATATGATGATGCATTTGAACACAAAAATATAATCGGCCCTATATAGTCATCAGTTTTTGCCATTCTGTTAAACGCATTTCTTGAAGAGTATTTTTTAACAAAACTTTTTGATAACGCTTTTGTTTGCACTCCACTAGGAGTTAAAGTATTACATCTAATGTTGTACTTTCCATATAAATTTGCAATATATCTCGTTAAATTTAGAATTGCTGATTTTGTTACTGCATAGCCTGGTGGAGTAAACAACTTCTCATTTTCATATGTTGCAAAGTCTGGTCCAACAACTCCATAAGTTGAAGAGATATTGATTATAGAGCCAGATTTTTGTTTTTTCATGGTTCCTATTACTTGTTGAATACATAGATGTACTGCCTGAATATTCACCTTAAAGGAATCCTCCCATAAATTTAATGGATGTGTCTCATAGTTTTTAAAATATATCAAAACAAACCTAACATGGGAAATGCTTTGGCATATAATGCATCTAAAGCAGCTATCATCCAAATGACAAAGTATCAGGCAGTTCATTATGCAAAATGGAATATTAGAGTTAACTGTATCAGTCCTGGACCTTTTCCTCCGCCTGGAACATTTTCAAATGGAAAAGAATGGTTTGAATCTGAATTAAAAGAAATGAATCCTATGCATAAATTAGGAGAGCCATGGCATTTGAAAGGAAGTATTGCATTGCTTACAAGTGATTTGGGTGCTTATATTACTGGACAAAATATTACGGTCGATGGCGGTTGGACTATTTGGTAATCCTTGAATATCACTATAATCCATATTCTTCACATGAATGTAATTTCAATAATTCCAGCTAGAGGTGATTCTACTGGAATACATATGAAAAATTTGATTAAACTTGGTAACAAACCTCTTTTGTATTATTCTGTTACTGCATCTCTAAATTCCAAGTCTGTTAGTAAAACTGTAGTTTCTACTGATAATGATAAGATTGCTGATTATGCTCTAAGTTTAGGTGCTGAAGTTGTAATTAGACCCAAAAAAATATCTGGAAGTATAGTTGGGCTTGAACCTGCAATTTTTCATGTATTAGATCATTTCAAAAAACATGAAAATTTTAAGCCTGACGTTGTCATAACATTACAGAACACTTCTCCATTTCGAAATTCTCAACATATAGACAAAGCTTTTTCTATTTTTAAAAAAGGCAATTATGATTCGGTCATTAGTGGTTTTAAATCAAAATATCTATTTTGGCAAAAAAAAAGCAAAAATGTTACACCAATTAACTATAATCCCTTAAAACGTCCAAATCGACAAGAAATGAAAAAATATTTTATTGAAAATGGTGCTATATACATCACAAAATATGATCGGCTAAAAAAATTCAAATCAAGAGTATGTGGAACTGTAGGAGTTTATGAAATGCCCCATAAATTTTCTCTTGAAATTGATAATCTTTTTGATCTATATTTAGCAAAACAAATTTTCAAATCTGGAGAATTAATGTCATGAATATATCTAAAAAAACTAGTATAAAGTGTAAGAAAATAAAACTAATACTAACCGATGTAGATGGTGTATTAACTGACGGAGGCAGATATTATTCCGATAAAGGAGAAATCATCAAAAAATTTCATGTGTTGGATGGAATGGGTGTGAATTTACTACTTCGAAATAAAATCAAAACCGCAATTATTAGTAAAGAAAATTCTCCAATCGTAAAAAAATGGGCAAAGGACATGAATGTTTCTAAGCTTTATTTGGGAATTAAACGTAAAGAAAAAAAACTCCCTGATGTTTGCAAGGATTTTTCATTAAAAGAAAATGAAATTGCCTTTATTGGTGATGATGTTAATGATTTAGAATTATTATCTTCTGTTGGACTCTCAGCTACACCAAAAGATGGAATTATCCAAGTAAAAAAAATTGTAGATTACACGTGTAATTTAAGAGGAGGTAATGGAGCATTTAGAGAATTTTCTGATTTAATTCTTTCAATTCAATTTCCTAAGAAGATTGCTTGGTACTAAGAAAATTTATAATATAATAAAACGGAATGTATCTAATTTGGTGTTTATAACTGCTGAAATTGGAATTAATCATAATGGTAGTATTGAGATTGCTAAGAAATTAATTGATATTGCTAAAAGTGCCGGTTGTGATGCTGTAAAATTCCAAAAAAGGAATATTGAAAAAGTTTATTCTAAGAAACTTTTAGAACAACCCCGTGAAAGTCCGTGGGGGACTACACAAAGGGCTCAAAAATTAGGATTGGAATTTTCAGAAAAAGAATATAAAGCAATAGATAATTATTGTAAAAAAAAGAAAATTCCTTGGTATTTCTCATGTTGGGATGTTGATAGTCAAATCCAAATGAGAAAATTTAACACAAAATATAACAAGGTGGCATCAGCAATGCTTGTTCATACTAAATTATTAGAAGAAATTGCTAAAGAAAAAAAATATACATTCATTTCTACAGGCATGAGTACAATAAAAGACGTAGAAAATGTTGTTAAAATTTTCAAAAAATTTAAATGCACATTTGAATTATTGCATTCTCATAGTTCTTATCCAATGCCTATTAATGAAGCAAATTTGAAAGTTATACAAACACTCCAAAAAAAATTCAAATGTAAAGTGGGATATAGTGGACATGAAACAGGTTCCTATTTAGTATGTATCTGTGCTGTAATGTTAGGTGCAACATCAATCGAACGTCATATTACATTAGATAGAGCGATGTATGGAAGTGATCAAGCAGCGTCGTTAGGCCCAGAGGGTATTTTTAGAATGGTTCGTGATATTAGAAACATTGAGAAAATTTTAGGTGATGGAAAAAAGATAATATGGGCATCTGAACTACCTGTAATGAAAAAATTAAGGGAAATTTTAACATGACAAATTTTGATGAAGAAATTCAAAATTTAATTAAACAAAGTTCAGATAATATTAAAAAATTAAACAAAGTATCTGAACAAATAGATGAATCAACCAAAGTCATTATTGATTGTTGTCAAAATGGACATAAAGTGATTATTTTTGGAAATGGTGGCAGTGCTGCTGATGCTCAACATATTGCATCTGAATTTATTGGTAGATTTGAACTAGAAAGAAAAAGTTTAGCTGCGATTGCTTTAACTACTGATACTTCAGTTATTACTTCACTTTCAAATGATTATGATTATGATATGGTTTTTAGTCGTCAATGTGAATCATTAGTCTCTAAAGGAGATGTTGTAATTGGAATTTCTACTAGTGGTAATTCTAAAAATGTCTATGAGGGGATAAAAACTTCGAAAAATAATGGTGCGTCAATTATTGCTCTTTTAGGAAATAAAGGGGGAAAAATCAAAGAATTATCTGATATTTCAATTATCGTTGACTCTTCAATAACATCTCAAACTCAGGAGGCTCATAGAGTAATTTATCATATAATATGTAAAATAGTTGAAAGACAACTATCTAAAAAATAATTCTATTCAGATATTATTTTAAATGTCTTGAACATGATTTTTGAAAATAAGGGGCTATTTTATTATACAACCTTTGAATATTTTCATCTATACTAAACCCAGAATCATAATTTACTGGGTGTGATATTCTCGTAATAGTTTTTACAGCATGAATTAATGAATCTAAAAAGTGTTACGTGTGCTTTGTAATGAAGAACCATCCAATTCAAATGTATATTGAATTAACTTAAAATGATTCTTTTTAAAAAATTTGATTGATTTTATATTTTTTGGATTAATGTTTGCAAAATAACGCTTTCTCGGATTTTTTTGATAGATATACTGAACCTATTTTTTTTATTTGAGAGCACAACAATATACCATCTTGAGTATGGCTTAGACTTTACAAATTTTTTATGTTCATTGTAAGTTGGCATTTTTTTATGAGAAATATTTTCTGTTGTGCTTCCTTCCTTAAGCAAATTAAATAAAAATCTAAAATCAGAATCAATTACAGATCTTATATGTATTGTAGGTAATTTTTTTTCCAATATTTTTCAATGGAACATGTTAAATGGTTAAACCTTTCTCATAATCTAGTATAATAATGAAAACATTTGTGATAGCGGAAATTGCATCAAATTGGGAAGGCAGTTTATCAAAAGCACAAAAACTAATTATAGAAGTGAAAAAAGCTGGTGCAGATGCAGTAAAATTTCAAATGTGGAGGGCTAAAGATCTTAATCAGAGTTAACTTTTGATAAAATAAAAAAAATAAAAAAATTTGCTGATCAAAAAAAAATTGAATTGTTTTGTAGTGCATTTTATCCAGAAGCGGTAAATTTTTTACAATCACTGAATGTTAAGAGATATAAAATTGCATCAAGAACATGTTTATTGAAAGATCCTTTTTCTATGGAAATTCTGAAGCTAAAGGCTAGAACAAAAAAACCAATTATTATTAGTATGGGCATGGGCGGTAACAAAAAACAAATTAAAAAAATATTTTCTCTCAGCCATGTTACATTTTGTTATTGTATATCAGAATATCCTACAGCATTAAATAAAATCCAGTGGAATGAAACAAAAAAATATGATGGATTTTCTGATCATACACTAGGGATCACTGCACCAATCATTTTTACTATGTTAAAAAAGCAGCAGGGAGTAAAAAGGATCATAATTGAGAAGCATATCAAATTAAAAAATTCTAGAGGTCCTGATGCAAGTTCATCAATAAACACATCTGATCTTGCTGAAATGATTTCAGTGATTAGAAAAATTGAAGGTTTAAAAATTTAAGCAAATTTATTTACTAAGTCTACAATTTTATCTATTTCAAATTTTTTTAAGTTTGGATGAATTGGTATAGTAACAATTTGTTTTCCAATCCTTTCTGTGTTTGGCAAAACTGTATTGTTTTGATACATTTTCATAGTGTGGATTGGTTTGTAATGGGTTCCAGTTTCAATTCCAGCCTTCCACATCTTTTCCTGAAAGTGTTTTCTATTTTTTACTAATATCCAGTAGAGATGGTACGAACAGTCTTTGTTAAATAGAGTTTTATGTTCAACATCAATTTGTTTATCATAAAATTTTGCAATGGTTTTTCTAATATTGTTTAACCTATCAAGTTTTTTTAATTGTGCCAAACCAATAACCGCAGAAAATTCATTCATGTAGTAATTCCATCCTAATTCTTTAACATTATATTCAGAGCCTACCCTATCCGTAATCCCGCACCATCTACGAGCAAGTAGTGATTTTCTAAACTGTTTATGATTTTTATGATTGATTGATATTAAACCACCAGTAGGCATTGCTAAATTTTTTACTGGATGAAAGCTAAAACATACAGCTGTTCCATGGCTTCCAATTTTTTTCTTGTTGTATGTTGCACCTGTTGCATGTGCTGCATCTTCTATCATTACTAAATTATTTTTTTGTGTAATATCTTGTATATTTTTCAAATTACACGGCATGCCACCAAAATGAACTGGTATGATAGCCGCAGTCTTAGTAGTTATTGATTTTTGAATATCATTAGGACTTAAGCATAATGTTTCAGGCTCTACATCAACAAAAATAGGCTTTCCGCCATTAACAAGAATCGCATGTGCAGTTGATATAAAACTAAGTGATGGTAAAATCACTTCTTTATTTTTTATGTCAATTAATGACAATGCTAAATTTAAAGCCGCAGTACCGCTGTTAACCGCTATACAGTCATGTGAATTAACATAATTTTTGAATTCATTTTCAAACTTTTGTACATGACCTTCACCAGAGCCTGATGCCCAAAAATTACTTTTTAGTACATCAATAACACCTTTTTTTTCTTCTTTCCCAATAATTGGATCAAAAAGTTTAATCTTTTTTTCCATTTTTAATACTCTTTTCGAACCTCTTCTGCGATCATAAAAGTATGATTAGGTTCATCAATTTTTAAATGGATTTTGGTCATGATGTATACCTTACCTAGGTGAAATTAACAAGTGTGTTATTTTACTAGAACTACTCATTCTATATCGAGTAAACCTAATTTTCGAATAATTGTTTTGAGTTCATCAGGTGTAAATTTTTCTACCATATCTGATGAATATTTTTCAGAAATCTGAATTCTTTTTATATTTGAATAATTATTTGTTATTTCGTCTTCTTTTTTGGCTGAATTAAAAAGTACATACTTATCGCCAATTTCCCACGCATATCTCATCTCATCAAAATTTAGAAGTGTTTCATGCATCTTTTCTCCAGGCTGTGAAGAAATAATCACTTCCCCTGTATTTTCTAACAAATCAAAAAGAGCGTTTTTTAAATCATTGATTGAATAGGCTTTTAATTTAGGAATAAATACTTCTGTGCCTTTTCCGATGTTTGTAGATTCTAAAATAAAATCTAAGGCTTCATCCATAGTTATGCTAAATCTTGTCATATTTGGATTTGTTATAGTGATTTTTTGTTTTGCATTTATCTGGTTAATGAATTTTGGAACAACAGAACTGCTACTACCTAAAACATTTCCATAGCGCAAAGCTAAAAATTTAGTCCTGTATTTGTCAATATCTAAATAATTTTGTGCTGTTGTTAATAGTTTTTCCATTAATAGCTTAGTTGCACCATATGTATTCAACGGTGAGACAGCTTTATCAGTACCAATACCAACCACGGTTTCAACGTTTTCTTTTAAGCACACGTCTATTAGATTTTGTGTACCTAGAATATTTGTTTTGATAGCCTCAAACGGATTGTATTCTATCACTGGAACATGTTTAAGAGCAGCCGCATGGAATACAATATCTATTCCTTCTATAGCTTTTTCAAGTCTGGGTAGATCTCTTACATCACCTATCAAAAATCTTATTCTATCGTCTTTAATTTCAGATTCCATGGAAATTTGCTTACTTTCATTTCTGCTGAATATTCTTACTGTATCAACGTTAAGATTTAACAATCGTTTAGTAAGTGCAGTGCCCAAAGAACCAGTTCCACCTGTAATTAAGATTTTTTTATTTTCAAACATTATTTAGCAAAAATAATCACTCTACTATAATGTTAACTGCTATATGACGCTCATTCTATTTCCTAGTTTTTGGAAAAGTTAATCAATATAGTTATTTGAACTACTATTACGTAAAAATGAAAATTTGTATAAATTGTATTCAGCCTGATACTAGACCTGGTATTTATTTTAATGAAGAAGGAGTCTGTGGTGCATGTTTGTGGGAAAATGAAAAAAACAAGATTGATTGGAATGCTAGGGAGAATAAATTACAAGAAATAGCTGATGAGGCAAAACTAAAAGCAACTTCAAATTATGATTGTGTGATTGGTGTAAGTGGTGGGAAGGATAGTACTAAACAAGCTTTGACAGCTAGAGATCGGCTTGGTTTACGTTGTTTACTGGTCAACGGTGAACCAGAAGGTATAACAGAAATTGGAAGACATAACATTGAAAATCTTAAGAAATTAGGATTTGATGTAATTAGTCTGAGACCAAATCCCAAAGTAATGAGACTGCTGATAAAACGAGATTTTTATAAATATCTTAACCCTGTAAAAATAACAGAATTCTCACTTTATGCTTCAACCTATATTATTGCCGACAAATTTAACATTCCTCTTATAATTCAAGGAGATAATCCTGGATTGACTTTAGGTGCAAGTCTCACAGGAGTTGGCACTGATTTCAATGCAATGAAAGCTGATGAGTTACATACTTTATCTTCCGGTTGGAAAGAATATCTTGAAGTTTACTTATTCCATTATGATAGAAAAAAACTGGAAGAAAAAGGTTGTAAAGCAATTTGGTTAAATTATTTTCTTAAAGAATGGTCAAGTCATAAAAATGCTATCTTTTCTAAAGAACATGGATTTAGATGGCGTCCTGAAAATTTTGACCTAGAATCAGTTGGTACATATCTTCCATATTTTCAGCTTGATGGTGATCTAACTCAGGTAAATCAATTATTAAAATACATAAAATTTGGATTTGGTCAATGCATGGATCATGCTTGCTATGATCTTAGAGAAGGTAGGATAACAAGGGCTGAAGCTATAGAGTTGGTAAAAAAATACGATGGAAAGTGCTCGGAAGCATATATTGAAAAATTTTGTAATTATATTGGCATATCACAGAAAGAATTTTGGTTAATTACAGAAAAATTTCGAGGTCCTATGTGGAAAAGTGATAAAAAAGGAAATTGGTACAATACTTTTTTAGACATTTTAAAATGATGTTAATGTACTAATGAATATAATAATAAATTAAAGGAAATTAAATAAAACAATCAGTTATCATTTAATTATTAATTACTAATTTTTTGGTAA
>LUMJ01001855.1_pt1 | contig 10087 bp, 12 predicted proteins | sample 729631 | NCBI WGS metagenome assembly LUMJ01 (sample SAMN03860266, study PRJNA289734) | marine metagenome | biome: seawater column; feature: ocean; material: water; isolation source: Red Sea water column Station 22 - depth 500m | place: Saudi Arabia: Red Sea | collected 2011-10-15 | depth 500 m | reverse complement strand
TCTGACGGGAAATGAACAAGAAGCGAAGATGCGGCAAACAATAAGATGAAAAAGTAAAAACGGTGCTTTCTAATTTTCATAGATCAGTTTTCCAGCAAATCTAAGTTAAAAACATACTACTTTCTTCTATATCTTGACATTCTTTCCACTTTTGCTTCCAACTCTCTAACCTTTTCCAGTGCAGTATCTTTTTCTCTGTTCTCATCTTGAAGCTTTTCTACTTGCTTAGTCTCTTCGTCTAATTTGTTGGCCAGTCTGTATTTTTCACTGATCAACAGCTCTGGCATTGCCTCTAGGTAGTCAGGAATCATGTCTAATATTCCAGTCCAGAAATAGTTCTTGTCTGTATTTACAAGACCACTATGGCCTAGTAGGCGTTCTTTTATGACAAGTGCAGATAGCGTTCCTCTCTTTCGTGATGTCTTCATCATTGCTGTATTTGCAAATCTTCTAAGACCATTTGTAGTTGGAACTGCATGTCTCCTCTTTCCCTCAGTTAATGGTGCTCTCAACCCACTTTTTCTGAGTAGCTTTTCTAACCTTCTTTGAACTGCAACAGTTGTCATTGGAGTTGGTGAAATGTATTTTTCAAGAATTAATGGTTCTGAATCTTTGGGGGTTCTGCCCATTTTTGATGTCCATGCCTGTTTGTATTGCTGTAGCTTTTCCCATGCCTCAATTGATATGAGTGCTGTATATGCCTCAGAAGTTCCATGATAGATTTCCATGCCAGCACATACAACTTTCCCATCTTGGTTTTTGTCAGGCTCAAGACAGAACTCATCATTGCATTGGTAAATGGGAAACACATTTCCCCATGTCATACCTTCCCACCCACCTGCACGAAATGCACCTGAGCTCATTGCAAGTATGATAAAATCTGTGGATAGGGAATTGGAGTGTGCCAGTAGTGTTTGTATTTCTTTTCTTGTGTATCCTCTTCCTTGTGAGATGTTGTCTTTTTCTGGGTATATGGAATAGATTCTTGGCCATGCCAACCCAAGACTGTTCATATCCAGTAGCTTGCGAATCGGTTTGACAAAGTTGGGAAGTGAAGATGGGTTTAGGTATGAAGGATCTTTCCTGTCAAGTTCTGTACGCTGTTTTAGTAACTGTACGTATGAGATGACAAGCTGTGTTGCTTGCTCTTGGCTTTCTCTTGTAAGGTCAACAAACTTTTGTGCACGTTGTTTGTAATCTCCCTCAAAGATTTCCTCACAAGCTTCTTCCAAGAACCTGCTTAGAATTCTATCCCACCTGTCTTTTGTTGCCTTTGCTTTGATTCCAGAATAGAATAGGTCTAGTGCATTTTCCTGCTTTACCTTCATGTGTTCAGGAGTTAGCTTAATGATTGTCATGTTTGATCATTCTCCTACACACAGTGTTACTTTTCGAGGTCAGAATTCCGACATTATTTTGTTGAATCCCAAAAATGAACCTAGAAGAGTATGGATCCGAAGGGAATTGAACCCTTGACCTCCGCAGTGTGAGTGCGGCATCCAAACCAAGCTAGACGACGGATCCAAATTTTATTCGTAAATACATTATTTAGGCGTTAGAAAATGTTGTGAAAATATATAGAAACTCGGTTGGTTTACGAATTGTATGGGAAACAAATGTGAACATTATGCACAAGCTAACGATCAAATCTCTCCTAATACAAGGGAATGTGAAGAGTGTGAAAAGGAAAAAACTCCATGGGTTGCGCTGCGGATGTGTCTAACGTGTGGACATGTTGGCTGCTGTGACTCTTCAGTTGGATTACACGCAACAAAACACTTCAAGGAGACAGGGCATCCAGTTATGGTTGCACTGCCAACAAAGTCGTGGAAATGGTGTTATGTTCACGAGGAGTATTATTGATGTGTTATGGTACGACATGAGCTTGGAAAATGGAATCTTAACGAGCTGATTAAAAACCCGAATAGGGCAATTGTTGATAAAAAGCTGGCAAATATAGAATCTACCGCAAAAAAATTTGAGAAGATCAAAAAATCATTAAACCCAAATATCTCATCCAAAAAATTTCTGAGATTATTACACGATATTGAAAATATCATGGAAAAATCAAGCCTCATAGGTGGATATGCATCATTACGTTACTCCGAAAATACGCAATCAGACGAAGCAACATCATTCTTGACACGTGTTACAAAATTTGGCTCTGACATTGAAAACCGACTGTTATTCTTTGATCTCTGGTGGAAAATACAGGTTGATGAAAATAATGCTAGACGGCTGATAAAATCTGCTGGCCAGCTTTCTGAATATCTGAGATTCAAAAGATTACTGGCAAAATATTCACTAAGCGAACCGGAAGAAAAAATAATCAACACTCTTGATGTGACAGGTGCTACCGCACTTGTAAAGCTGTATGATAAGATAACCAATGCCTACATTTACGTTGTTACTGTGGATGGCAAAAAAAGAACTATGAACAGAGAGCAGCTTACAACTCTTGTACGCAGTAAAAAGGCAAAGACAAGGGAGGCAGCATACAAATCATTACTCTCAAAATATGGTGAAAACAAGGGAGTAACTGGCGAAATTTATCAAAACATTGTACTAAATTGGAGGGATGAAGGAATTGGCATGCGTGGATTTTCTTCTCCAATAATGATAAGAAATATTTCCAATAACGTTGATAATGAGACAACAAAGACGCTGCTTAACGTTTGCAAGAAAAATACTAAAATTTTTCAAAAATACTTCCTGCAAAAGGCGAAGCTACTTGGCATGAAGAAACTGAGACGGTATGACCTTTATGCTCCTAATAAATCAAAAATAAAAGAAAAGAATTACTCGTATGACAAATCTGTAAAATTAGTCTTGGAATCGCTTGCAAAATTTAGTCCTGTTTTATCGGAATATGCAAATAATGTATTTAAGAAAAATCATGTAGATTCGATTATTCGTCCTGGGAAAGCATCTGGTGCATTTTGTAGCACACCTTCCCCAAAGTTAACTCCATATGTATTGCTGAATTTTACGGGCAAGTCACGTGATGTATTCACGCTGGCACATGAGATAGGTCATGCAATACATAGTATATCGGCATCAGATAAATCAATACTGGTGTCAGACGCTTCATTACCATTAGCTGAGACTGCCTCTACATTTTCTGAGATGTTGTTGTATGATAATTTATCCAAAACCGTGGGTGAACAGGAAAAAAAGATCATGCTATCTGAAAAACTAGATGACTTTTATGCAACTATAGGAAGGCAATCTTTTTTTGAAATTGAAGCTCATAAGCAGATTGCTAACAGTACTACCGTCGACGAAATATCAAAAACATATTTGCGTAATCTCAATGAGCAGTTTGGGAATTCAGTCAAAGTTTCTGAAGACTTTGGAATAGAATGGAGTTGTATACCACACTTTCACCACGCACCATTTTATTGTTATGCATATGCCTTCGGAAATTTGTTAGCACTCTCATTATTTCAGAGATATAAAAAAGAAGGAAAGAGCTTTGCTCCGGCATATATTGAAATTTTATCAGCTGGTGGCACAAAAAAGCCTGAGAAATTACTGTACGAGTCTGGTATTGATATTACTAAACCAAGATTCTGGCAAGATGGTTTTGACTATATTCGAGATCAGGTGAAAGAATTATCTTAATTTAAACAGTTCACAAATAAAATAAGAAATATAATATTTGACGGTAAGTAATATTAATAGATAAAAAATCAAATGATCTTGTTATGTTAAAATTTTTAATGTTTCTGACACTTTTGGCCTGTTCTTCTTTTTTTATAACTGATGCATTTTCATTAGAAGTAGAATTATTGAAAGAATCAGATAGGGTGATTAAGACTTTGGGATGGTTAGAACCTGGAAATGTTCCATTTCAAGAACAGATCCAACTAATAATTGATCAAGTAAAATCCAAAAATAGAATATCTATTACGTTAGCAAGTACCGATAATGAGGATATTAAACTTCCCAGTGAATTAGAATCTGAAGTATTTGATCCTAAGATAGTCTCAATTATAGTTACAAATCAATTTAATTGTGCCCAGGGCTCTGCTGAGTATGCCTGTGTTATTGTAGGAGTTGATAGAGCAGGATTAGGTAATGATATATCAACAATTAAAGAAAATGCGCAGGAAATCGCTGACCAAGTATTGGATAAAGGAATTCTTGGTTTTAATCCAGACTTTCATTCAGTTTTTATCAAATCAAGTTTATCATATGAAATAGATGAACCTGGTGACCCCATTTCTCCAGATGATGTTAAAATTGGAGAAGAGGGTATTGCAAAAGTAACATACACTATAAAAAAACATGAAACATACAAATTATTTAATGCGTTCTCATTTCAGATTGTCAGTTCTGATATTGTAAATGCTGGAGGATTTTTTAATGCTGCAGAAAAACTGTCCAAGAATGATTTTTCTGACTTTACATTAACTTACATACCAAGCGAACAGGAAACTTTACGCATACTAAGCATCTCATTACTTTGTTCAAACAATTTAGGTGATCCTCAAACACCATATTGTTTGTCAGAAAACATTGATGAGCAAATTAGTAATGGTGATATAAGTCCTCTAGAATTTCTTCTATTAGAAAACGTTAGCCGCTCTGAAATATTTTCAAAAGAATTTTTGCCATTAAACTCAGTCGTACAAGTAATAATATATTCTGAACCAGATTTACAAGTTAAAAGTGTTAATTCTCATATTATAAAAAAATTAGATGGGCTTGGTGATGTACAAAAGGCTGGTTGGTTTTTTACATCAAAGTCAGGTCAAGTGATTGATGGGAGGTATATTTTTGGGTCAGAGTCCTCAATTAGTAAAGATAGTTTATCTTTTTCGATTGGATCTTACGTTGGAGATGATTATGAGATAAAAGAGAATGAAGGTGGAGGATGTCTCATTGCAACAGCTGCATTTGGCACTGAATTATCTCCACAAGTACAATTTCTAAGAGAAATTCGTGATAACACGGTACTACAAACTGAATCTGGTTCTGCATTTATGGCAGGATTCAACCAGTTCTACTATTCATTTTCTCCAACAATAGCTGACTATGAAAGAGAGAACCTAATCTTCAAAGAATATGTGAAACTAGTGCTTACTCCCCTACTGATGTCACTCACGTTATTACAGTACGCTGAGGTTGATTCCGAGTCTGAGATACTTGGGTATGGCATAGGCATTATTCTATTGAATATTGGAATATACTTTGTTGCACCGGCTGCTCTGATAATTATGGTTAAGAAAAGAATTCATTTAAAGAATTAAAACCGCAGCCGCAAAAACAGTTGTCCATTTTCCGTATTTATTTCCTTTCGCAGCTTGTGTAATGTTTTTTGTTTTGTATATTTGACCAGATATGTTCCATTGCTGACGCTTTTCATCCCAGCTCTGATCAATATCAAATGGAATTCCTAGAGAAGATGCCAACATTTGCGCAGCTATATCTTCTGCATAATCGCCAGATTCCCTCTCATTTTTTCCAAATGCATCATATTCAGAAAGATATCCATATTTTGATCTGTCTGATGGTTGTGCGATGCCTACTGATGCAGAAATCAGTCTGTTTGGTTCGTTAGTTTGATTTCTAGAATAAATTGAAAATAGAATTTGTCCTGGTTTTATCAGTTTTAGACCATCCTTACGAGAAAGTAAGCTCGCATATGGTGGGAAAATACTAGAGATTAACACGATATTGGTTCCAGCAATACCAGCTTGCCGTAGAGCAAATTCAAAACTTGTTAATTTATCATCTGCAACACCAATACCTTTTGTAAGAAATAATTTCTTAGCTACTAAATCTAGCATTTCAAATTTTTTTCAGTAACTTCTAATAATTAAGAATTTCAATATGGTGATTAAATTAGAAAATTTCAAAATAACAAGATTTTACTTATTTCTTATACTTCCTGCCATCACGAACTCTGGGTTTTTGCGTCATCAAAAGGTATGCTACAAGTCCACCAAGACACAAATTAAGCACACCTAGAAGTGTAATGTAAAGTGATTGATAACCAGTTGCAATTTCTAATCCGACAAAAATTCCCATGCCGGCAGTTCCGAAAAATAATGCAATCAAAACCTTTAGTTTCTTAGGCTTGATGTACTTAATCTTCATCAAAATTTTTCATATTTCGTGATTATTAAAGTGATTTGATAGTGGGCTAGTTTTGGGAAGATTTTAAATCAGCCAATCCGCTTGCATACGTCATGCCAATGTAGCTCAGCCTGGCTAGAGCATTCGCCTTGTAAGCGAAAGGTCGAGGGTCCAACTCCCTCCATTGGCTTTATCTAAATTCACAAGCTCGTGTGTATTCATACTGACAAGCGTTTATTAGACGTAGTCAAAGGTTAGAAACTATAAGAAAATATGACGAATTAGACAGCAGTGTTCTTCGTCATGATTAGATGAAGAAAATGACAAAATTTGCAAAATTAGGATTAGAAAAAAAACTATTGGATACACTAGATGATGCTGGATTCACCACTCCGTTTCCAATACAGGAGCGTACAATTCCAGTTTTACTAGAAGGAAGTGACGTAATTGGTCAAGCTCATACGGGAACTGGCAAGACTGCTGCATATGCACTTCCAATGTTACAATTGATCACTGCAAAACAGGGAATCCAGGGAATTATAATGGCTCCAACAAGAGAACTTGCGTTACAAATAACATCTGAAGTTAATAGATTTGCAAAAAATACTGGAATCAGAACTGTCACAATTTATGGTGGTCAAGGCATGGGAATACAGCTTGATGCACTAAGAAAGAAACCAGAGATTCTAGTTGCGACTCCTGGCAGACTAATTGACCACTTGAAAAGAGGTACTGTAAAACTGAACAATGTAAAACATGTAGTACTAGATGAAGCTGATGTAATGCTTGATATGGGCTTTGTTGAAGACATAGAATTTATTTTAGATCTTACGCCAGAAGAAAGAACAACATCGTTGTGGTCTGCTACAATGCCACAAGAAATAATGCGATTAGCACAAACTAACATGAGTTCTCCGAAGAGAATTCTTGTTGATTCCGATGATTTGAGTGGTGCCGGAATAGATCAATCATTTTTGATTATAAAAGATAGAGAAAAAGGAAAGTTTTTGCTTGATTTTATAGATGGCAATATTGGCCAGTGTATTGTATTTTGTTCAACAAAAATTAGAACACGCGATGTTGCAAGAATGCTTCGTAAAGCTGGTAAGAAATCAGTAGCGATTGAAGGTGATATGTCTCAAAATAAGCGTGAGGACTCCATGCAGAGATTTAGGAAGTCAAAAGTGGATATACTGGTCGCAACTGATGTAGCTGCAAGAGGAATAGATGTACCACAAGTAGCTCTTGTGGTCAATTACGATATTCCAAATCAAGATATGGTATATTTCCACAGAATAGGTAGAACTGCAAGAGCTGGTGCCAAGGGTAGAGCAATTACACTAGTTTCATACTCATCAGTTGGGGAATGGAATGAAATAAAAAAACAGAAAGAAAAAAGCCACAGCATATAACAACAAGAAGTTACTTTAGTAAAAAGAAGCGTTGGTAAACTAATTGAAAATATGTATCTTTGAAGACTTAAAACCTATATCAAGTAACTAATAATGAAATAAAATAATGCATAAAGGATTTGTATTACTAAACTGTGATTTAGGTGCTGAGGAATTTATTGTTGAAGAATTAAGGAAAATTTCCCAAGTTTCACAAGCATACATAACATTTGGAGCATATGATGTTATCGCAGAAATAAATGCGGATTCACGAGAAGATTTTGATGAGACAGTTTCTTTAAAAATAAGACGACTAGCGCGAGTTGTGAGTACAATGACTCTTAATGTTATCAATTCTTAATGATTATATGAGTAATTATTGGAATAGTTCTAGTTGGAAAAAATAGAATATACTGGACCTGTATTTGTGCTTGACCACAAGTACCCAGAACCATTATTGGATCACAGTATCAAAAAATTAGGTCAACTTGGAATAAAAAAAGAAGACATAACAATAACTGATTCCCCAGAAAATCCACAAGTTGGAAACATTGTGGTAGAAGTTTGGCCATATCACCTAGACATAGCACGTGTGAGAACGATTAGGAATGATTCGTTTATCAGCGGTTCAATTACAACAATTGAACTCAAGACTGATGCTGATGGCAAATATATTGATTAATCTTGAAAAATAAACCTAAAAAAAATAAACGCTCAACAATGTACGCTGCTATTTCAGTGGGAGTAGTAATAATCGCATTATCGATGTTTTTTGTTTACTCTAGTGATCAAGCAAAAGAGCGTGGTAAGGCTTTTGGTAAGGCAATAGAATTTTTACAGGAAGATTTGAGAAAGACGTATCATTCGTTTGATTCAAAAGTTTCTATGTTTAAACAGGGTGACATTAGCAAAGATGACTTTTTAAAATTTGCTGAAAAACATGAACATGAAATGGAAAAAATTATTTTACGATATGATAATTTACAAACACCACAGCCATTTATGCCAGCTGTAGAATTATTCAAACTGTCAGCTGAGACACAGTTTGAGGCAGATAAATATATCATAGAATGGATCAGAACCGGTGATGATGCAGCGCATATTAGATCGATTTCATCATACGATCAATCACTTCAATACGAGCAAGCTGCACTATTAGAATTTAATTTAGTGCAGAGTCAAACAAACCCATAACTTATTTAATTATACTAAAGAAGATCTAATATTGAAAAAGTTAAGTCTATTTCTAATCTTGCTCATGTTTACAATACCTAATGCTTTTGCTGAAGTCTATATCGATAATGATCACAGATATCTTGGAGATGATGGCACAGTACACATAGTTGGTGAAATTATAAACGCATCAGACAAACCAATAAACCAAGTTGAGGTCACTGCGGTTTTTTACTCTGACGGTAGTAATGTATATCAAAAAAGCACAGAAAATTTAACTAGTATAATTATGCCAGAAATGAAGGGAGTTTTTGATTTAATTGTTACTGAAGATATTAGCCATGTTGATTACTATCTATTAGATATAGATTTCAAAGTAACACAGCCAAAAGATCAAATGATTGAAGTTACATCATCCGAAATTACATATGGGCCACTAAACAATATCGCCATACAAGGAACTGTTACAAATAATGGTGACATAACAGCTAACATGGTAAGAGTGGTTGCTACATTATATGACAGAGATGGTAATGTTGTTGCTGTCTCGGAATCAAGAACACAACCTGATTATCTACGAGCAAATGATGAATCATTCTTTTTAATTCCTATACTAGATAAAACTCAAACAAATAAAATAGTAGATTATTCACTTGCTGCAGAATCAGATGAATATACAGCAGTGCCGGAATTTCCTTTAGGTTCAGGCATATTATTGATGGCTTCACTTTCTGCATATATTGCATTGACTAAAAATCCATCAATAGTTACAAGAGGTCTAGCACGTATAAGCAACCCAAGATGGATTTTAACACGATTAAGATAATTTTTCAATGATAAAATGACATTGTCTAATGAAATACAAAAATTTCTTGATAGTCAGATTGAATATTACATTAAGCAAGCTGAGTCATACAAGGAATTAGCCCAAGAATATAATCCAGATGCTAATTCAGTACCAGACACAGCTTTTGGAATAATAATTGGTTGTATTTACTCAAGTTTTCTTCAAACATATGCAAATCAAAATAGTACACCAAACTCACAAGACGTTGAAGAATTCACTAAATTGATTATAAAGAATTCTAAGAAGATAAAAGAATCTACACAAATTGATGATGATTCCAAATTATAGTAAGAATAACGTTTGTACATTTAATTATAGATAAATTTCAAAAAGCCTGTTAGACATGAGTGAAATGGATACATATAGGATACAACAAATAGTTGACAATGGTAATGCAGTGCAAATCTCATTGGTTGAGGATGTGCAGACAGAACCACTATCCCAGAAGCAATTGATCATCGAAAATGTATCTAAAAAATTAGATGATGGCACAAAAAAGCAAGTTATGCCGCTTTTGGATGCTATACTTCAAGCACAGCCTACCATTAGAGTAAAAAGCTATGCTCAAACGAACATTTCAATCACAATGCCA
>LUMJ01001617.1_pt1 | contig 10088 bp, 13 predicted proteins | sample 729631 | NCBI WGS metagenome assembly LUMJ01 (sample SAMN03860266, study PRJNA289734) | marine metagenome | biome: seawater column; feature: ocean; material: water; isolation source: Red Sea water column Station 22 - depth 500m | place: Saudi Arabia: Red Sea | collected 2011-10-15 | depth 500 m | reverse complement strand
AAAAAAAGCAAAACAGACATTGAGTTCGAAAATTATTTGAAAAAAGAACTCTATGGGAAATAGACCTAACACTCATTCTGCCCAACAGGACAGTATTCAATAAGTGGCTCAGGAATTGCAATATATACAGAAAGCATCAAAATCGCCAAACCACCAAGACCGCTAATAATCATGATTATAGGCCACTTCATAGACAGTAATGGTAAAACTTGTTTATTCATTTTTCATCTTTGAGCTGTTTTTGAAAAATTTAACGTGGTTAGATTGATATATTGTTTTAATTGATTTTTGTTTAAGTCTGTAACTTGTGCTTGTGAATAATATGAAATGGAAAACACTACAACATAATGGAATATTGTTTCCTCCTGACTTCGTGTCAAAAGGAATCAAGATTAAGATCAACGGGCAAAATATTGATCTTAGCCTATCTCAGGAAGAAATGGTGTATCAATGGGCAAAAAAGAAGGATGCGCCAAAACCGGGCACTACTGAAAAATACGTTGAGGATTCTGTGTTTCAGAAAAATTTTGTTTTGGATTTTGCCAAAACATTCAATGGAAAATTTAAGAATTTACAATATAATCAAATTAATTTTTCTCAAGCTTACAAGCTTGTAGATAAGGAAAAGGAATCTAAAGAGATGATGACAAAAGATGAAAAAAAGGCTCTTGCTGCAAAACGAAAACAAATCCGTGAAGATATGAAATTAAAGTACGGCGCTGTATTAATGGATGGTCAAAAAGTTGAAGTTGCAAATTATATGGCCGAACCGCCTGGAATTTTCATGGGCAGAGGTGAGCACCCAATGCGAGGACGATACAAACCACGCGTTACTTCAAAGAATGTAACATTAAATCTTGGTAAAGAGGGCAAGATTCCAAAAGGTAATTGGGGTAAAATAGTACACGACAGGGACTCCATGTGGATAGCAAACTGGATGGACGCTTTGACTCAAAAGCGAAAATACGTTTGGTTAGCAGACACTGCAGGAATTAAGCAAGAAAGAGATCAGGCCAAATACGATAAAGCAAAAAAATTGGCTAAGGAGATTGAAAATGTCAAGGCACAAATCTACAAAGATATGCAAAGTAAAGAACCAAAAAATAGAAGAATATCTACTGCCTGTTATTTGATTTATCGTACTGCAATGAGGGTTGGAGATGAAAAAGATCCGGATGAGGCTGATACAGTTGGTGCTACAACTTTACGAAAAGAGCATATCAAACTTTCCGAAAATTCGATTGAATTTGACTTTCTTGGAAAGGATAGCGTAAGATGGCGGGAAACCATAGCAGTAGAAGGACATGATAAGATATTTCATGATAATCTTAAAGAACTTATTTCGGACAAAAGGAATAATCAGGAGATTTTTGTCGGTATTACATCAAGACATGTAAATGCATATTACTCAAGTATAGTCAAGGGTCTTACGGCTAAAGTTTTTAGAACATATCTTGCATCAAGCATAGTTTCAAAATACCTTCGCAGCCACGATAATATCAAATCAGAATCTGGCGTGAAAAAAATATTCCATGCAAAGATGGCAAATCTAGATGCGGCTAAAATGTGCAATCATAAGCGAACCATTCCAAAAAATTTTGAGCAAACATTACAAAAGAAAAATGATACTCTTCATAATGTAGAAAAGGCGAAACCATGGCAAAAGTCTGAAGAATCACTCAAAAATGCACAATCTAAGATTCCAAAAACGCAAAAACAGAAGGAAATACAGAAGGATCGGATCAAAAAAATGAAGGCCGGAATAAAAAAGAAAAAGGCAAAGCATGCTGAACGAATAGAAAAACTGCAACTTCAGATAGATCTTACACGGAAAACAAGAGACTACAATTTAGGAACATCGCTACGAAATTATATTGATCCAAGAATTTTCAAAACTTGGACTGACGAAGTTAATGTTGAATGGGAAAAACTCTATACTTCTGCACTACAAAAAAAATTCCTTTGGGTTAAAAGTATTGATTCTAAATGGAATGAGATTTCTAATAATTACTAGTTTTCAGAATCATTTAATTGCATTAAAAATTCATGCGTACTTATGCCGGGGTAGCTCAGCCTGGCCTAGAGTGCCAGTCTCTCCAAGGAAGGCAATACTCATAATCTGGAGGTCGTGGGTTCGAAACCCACCCCCGGCATTGCACTCTGGCTAAAATTAGATAGTGTTAAATTGGTTTTTTCGTGATTGGTTGCACATGTCAGAATTAAATGAATTCGCTGAAGCATTGATGGCTCAAATTTCTGTTGAAATTAATGAAGAAAAAGAAATATCGGAACTGGCAAAAAGGATCAAAGAAGATAGAAACTTCACAGTAGAATTTGACAGTGTTGAAAACATATCACAGAATCTATTCTCAGATTTAATACAGAAAGTTGATAGCTATATGGGGTTAGAGGTTTCTAATGATTTATCTGTGGAATATCTAGAATTAGATGAATTCAAGAGGTTGAAAGGTAAAAAAGTATTCACCGATACTGCACGAACATTTGTAGATAAATTATTTGGCGCTGTTATAAAAAACGATCTAGAAAAAATTTCAGAAATAATCAAGGAGGATACTGCTAAATTCTTAGTTTATTCCACATATGTAAAATCATATATTTCAAAAATATCTACTACGTACGGTGATTATCTTGATTCTAAGATCTATCTTAACATGTTTATCCTAAGAGACTACCCAAAAATAATCCTATACAAGCAGGGTCCTCCATATGAGGTGAGAGCAGAATCCGTAAAATCTGGATATCTTGGAGCATTAAAAATGACTATTTTAGAGGAGATTATTCATTCGGTACAAACCAATCTGCAAATATTAAACAAACAAGCTGTTATTCAGGTTAATGCGATAAACGAAGAATTAGCAAAAACTATCTTGGCATTAGATGATAATACAGTTACACGGTTGACTGAATATTTACAATTACAACTTGTGCCAGATGAATTCAAGATTGCAAAGAAGGCAAATTTATTTTTCATGCTAAATCCGGATAATTTTATCACTAATGTTATGGGACCAGATGTAATGACATATACCAAAGTTGAGATTGATCCAAAGATTACAGAACTTGCACCATTCTTACAAGAAGTTTACCAAAGATGGTTAAAGCCTATACAATCTCAGCATGCAATATTTACTACTATGGAGGGTATGGCAGAATTTGTAGTGCAAAAAATATTAAAAGATGATGTAAATTTTCAAAATTATCTTACTACATTTGTAGGCACTGATTATTCTGCCTATAGTGTAAAAAAGAGTACGGGTAAAGAATTCACTCAATACATGTTTGATAAATTTGGTAAAAGCACGTTCGAAAAACTCATAATCAATCCACCAATCACAAAAGAATTAAAAAATCCACAACTATATCTAAATAGAATAAAATAATCTTTAATTTATTGATGACAGAAAAATTTGATCCATTTGTTTCAGAATGGATTTTCTTTTCAAAAAACCCAAAGCATAATTTAATTGAAAAATGCTTAAAACTGGCACAGATTCTAGAATATCCTAAACTGAATATATCAAAATATATTGAAAATATTAATCAAATTAGTAACTCTTTGAAGTTAAAAATAAATGGTGTTAAAAGTCCAACATATCTTATTTCTATGCTTAATGAATATTTCTTTGATGAACTTGGTTTTCAAGGTGATGAGGAAGATTATTACGATCCAGGAAATAATTTTCTTAACACAGTTCTTGATAAAAAATCTGGTATTCCGATTACTCTTTCCATATTATACTCTAAAGTAGCTGAAACTATTGGACTAAATTTTCAAATTGTTGGATTTCCAGGACATGTAATAGTAAAATACAATGAAGAAATGATCTTAGACCCATTTTATCGTGGAAGATTGCTTACAATTGAGGATTTAGAAGAAATCTTGCATAGAAATTTTGGAGACGACGTCGAATTTATTCCTAAATATCTAGACGAAGCAACAACTGAACAGCTTTTGACTCGATTATTAAGAAATTTAAAAAATGCATACACGCAATCTTATGCATATGACAAAGCTATTAGATGCACTAATATGATTTTAGGAATTCAGCCAGAGTCATCAGAAGAAATACGAGACAAGGGAATTTTAAAAGAACGTCTTTTGCATTATGATGAAGCTCTACCTTTACTTAATAAATATCTGGAGCTAGAACCAGAGGCGGAAGATGTAGATTTTATTCTAGAACTGATTAAAAGTGTAAGAGAAAAATCTAGTCGATAATAGAAGTTACATCAGTGCCATTTCTTGCCATTTTAACTTCATGTCGTGCTAATCTGTTTCGCAAAGCATGTTTTAGAAAATCTATTTCATTTCTTAGATTAGCTGCTTCATCCTCTAGTTTTGCTACTCGTTCATAAATAGTATCAGCTTCATCAGATTTCGGCATGATATGAAAAAAGAATTAGACCTTAAAAAGCTATGGTTGTAGTATTAACGCTTTGATAACTACAAATCAAATTCGTGGTTGCATGAAGGACACTTGGCTCTCTCCTTACCAACTTGACCAATAACGAATATTCTACCAATGGTTTTACATTCTGGACACATGCCTGTAGTTGCGTTCTTTGGACCTGACTTAATTATTTTTTGTGTTTTTCTTCGACCCATAAAAAAAATATTCAATTCATACTTTTAAGTTTACTTAAAGCGCGGGGAGAGGGATTTGAACCCACGAGTTCTTGCGAACATGGAATTAGCAATCCCACGCCCTACCAGGCTAGGCTCCCACGCCCTACCAGGCTAGGCGATCCCCGCATGTTTGTTGCTTAATGAATTCAGTTAATTAGTATAACGTGTTCAAGTTAATAATTATAGAAATGCCTAACTATTTTCCAATAAAAATTTAATTGTAGAATTTTAGTAAATCAAATTCAATCTGTTAACTGTGTATAGTTTTTTACAATATCTCGCAACGGTGTTCTTTTACCGCCAACAATTTTTAGGTCAACACGGAAAGTTCCATTTTGAACATTTACTATATTATACGAGTTTTCAAAGAAGCCACGAACTCTTTCTGAAGAAGCAGTACCAGCGTTTGCAATAGATAATGTATTAAAATCCCAAATCCATGGCCTATGTTTATGACCACATAAAACAAGACTTACGTTAGAGTCTAAGATAGTTCTTAGTACATCTCCTGCGTCTATTACAGTCAATCTGTCAGAGCCAGTGTCAGGAATACCAATCAAATGATGATGCATTGCTACTATCTTTAATTTATCATCATATTTTTTCAAAGTTCGTTCAAGCCATAAGTTTTGATGGTGACCAACCTCTCCTTCATCACGATCTGGTCTAGCTGATCCAAGCGTTACAAGTATAGTATCGTCTCCCAATTCATTTTCAGTCCTAAAAGGAAAATATTTCTTAAACAACAAATAACCCGTGTTTCTGTAATCATGATTTCCACTGATTGTAATTATTTTCTCAACATCAATTTGTGAAATCAGTTTTTTACATTTCTCATATTGTTCGATTAACCCTTCATTGGTAAGATCACCAGTAATTACAACAGCCTCGGGTTTTAATGAATTAATTTCATTAATGACTTTTACAAATATTTCTTCACGAAATTGTGAACCAACGTGAATATCTGATAATTGAACAATTTCCATGTTATAAAAAATAAGTCAGATGTTTTAAACAGTTAGTGTAACAGAAATTCAACAAATAAAGAAGCTTCAAGGTAAGAATAAATAATTAAAAATCAAAATTATCATGTCTTGACAAAAAAAGCAGTAATTTTGAGAGGAGATGGGATTGGCCCAGAATTAGTGGACACAATGCTCAATATTCTCAAGGAATGCAATCTTCAATCAGAGCTAATTTTTTGTGAGGCGGGATCTGAACAATGGGAAATAAATGGCTGCAAAGACAAATCCTATATTCCTGACTCAACAATGAGAACACTTGAAGATGTTGATGCATGCTTTAAGGGTCCAACTACAACTATACCAAAACCTGGTGCACCAAGAAGTGTTGCTGTCACACTTCGCCAGAAATTTGAATTATACTCAAATATTAGACCGATCAAGACATTTCAAAATTTAACACCTAATAGAAATCTAGATTTTGTTTGTTTTAGGGAGGCAACTGAAGGATTGTACAGTGGCATAGAAGTACAAATTTCAGATGATGCAGCTATAGCTATACGCCAAATTACAAGAAATAGTTGTAGAAGATTCACATTGTCTGCAATTGAATGGGCTAAAAAACATAATCTCAAAAAATTAGTTGCAATTACAAAACGAAACATACTAAAAAAAACAGATGGTATTTTTTGGGACGAAATACAAAATTGTCTTAAAGAGTCTTCCGACATTAGTTTAGAAGAAATGTATATTGATAACATGGCTCAACAATTAATTGTAAATCCTGAACAATTCAACAATTCTGTTCTATTAAGCACCAATCTTTTTATGGATATAATTTCTGAATTGGCATCAGGAATTGTTGGTTCAATTGGATTAATTTATTCTGTAAACATGGGTGATTCTTTTGCTATGTTTGAAGCAGCACATGGTAGTGCGCCATCATTCAAGGGACAAAATAAAGTCAATCCTACTGCAACTATATTAGCTGGAGCATGGATGGCTGAATATCTAGGAGAATCACAAATTAAAGATGCCATATTTTCCGCTGTTGAGCAAGTAATTAACGATGGAAAAATTACTACTTTTGATATTGGTGGTAGTTCCAGTACAACTCAAATGACAGATGCGATAACTGCCATCGCAAAGAAAAAATTAAGAAGATAACTTAGTTGCTTCTACAAGTACTAGTTCTTCAAAAAATAGTTTCTTTTTTGCAATAATGTGCACTTGAAAATTTGCAAGTTCAGTATACTCAATTAATTTTTTAACGTTAGCTAATGATGAGGTAAGATAAATTAATTTTCCACCAGGTTTAATACATGATTTTACTGATCTAATAATTTTCATAGGAATTTCCAATCCATCTTTTCCACCATCTGTATTCCTATCTATGATCTCATCAGTGTTAAGATATGGAAGATTACAAACTATAAATTCAAACTGAAAGTTTAGTGCATCCGCTCCATTACAACATACAGTATTGATTGCATGTTGATCTTGTTTTTTTAATACACTAAAATTTAGATCAGTAGCTACAACAAAAGAAAATGAGTTTGCTAAAATAGCGGCTAAATAGCCAGAACCAGTACCAACGTCTAATGCGGACAAACCTTTTACATTTTTAATGTAGTCAGCTAAAAAAAATGTATCCTCAGAAGGAGGATAAGGTTCAGAATCTATTAATTTTTTTTGCAATGCTTATTATTTCATCTCCAGTTAAATCATCCAGACGCCTTTTAGAGGTTGAATTTATACCGAATTGTTTGAAAATATTCTGAACTGTCTTACGTCTATATGAAAAAATACGATTAACTGTAGAAATTAATACCTTCGAAAGCGTTTTCTTCGGTTTTAAAAGAAGTAATATCGAATCAACTTTCGGAGACGGAAAAAAATTTGAGTTTCTAATATTCATCAAAAATTTAATCTCAAAACCATAATTTGCTAGTACTGATATTGCCCTATGATCCTCTTTAGAGATTAATTTTTCAGCAAACTCTTTTTGTACTAAAATAACTGCTCGCAAAAATTTTTTTTGTAGCAACCATTCAATAGCTTTTCTGCTTTTTGAATAGGGAAGATTTGAAACGAAAACGGAAAAAATATGATTTGTAGCGAAACCATCACCATGTTCTAAAATCAGGTTTGGATAACCAGAAAAATTTGTCCTTGCTAAATTATACAAATCGTTGTCAGTTTCTACCGAATACACTTGTTTTGCCCTTTCACACAAGTATGGAATTAATATTCCATGACCAGTGCCTATTTCAAGAACTAAATCATTACGTGTTATTTTAGCAGCAGAAACGATAGACTTTGCAATATTATTTGATTTTAGAAAGTGTTGTCCCAGACTTTTACGTTTGATCATCGCTTTACAAAAATATTCATTCTTGTTTCACCTGAAATTTCTTCTAGGATTCTTTTTGACAGATGTTTAACAGGTTCTTTTAGACCAGACCGTTTTTCTATGTCATCATAATCTTCAAACGGCTTTTTTTTTCTTTCTTCAAGTATGACACTCAAATACGTTTTACCAATTCCAGGAATCAACTCAAGTGCATGAACTCTTGGAGTAAGCGGTTGTGCGTTGTTTAAATAATCTACAAATCTTTTTTCATTTTTTGTTACAATTAATTCGATAATTCTTGGAATTTCATCCTTTACAGAATTGGAAATTTTTGCATAATCCACTTTACCTAAAACTGATTGAACTTTAGTTCTTCCTTCTTTTCCAATGTATATCCTTTCCTCTACCTCAAAAATTTGGTTTTCTACCCCAAGTATTTCTAATAGGGTAAGTCTTTCTTCTCCTATTGCAATAATAATTATTCCTGTCCTTCCCCTAACAGTTGTTGATTGACCACGTGATTTAAAATCTAATACATATGCATATTCTTCATACTTTCGTAATTGGGTATCACCCATCTCCAAAATTTTATCACCTATTTGTTAATTATTTGGAGAATTTTTTCAAGGGTTTCTGCAAGAATTAGTTTTTTCCATCCAAAAGTAAAAGAACGTAATTCTGGTAACGACGCTGGTCTAATATTTATAACTTCTACTGCTTCATCAACAGTTAGACCACAATCTTTAACAAGTTCTTGTTTCATTTTTTGTGCACTTTTAGAATCAATTTTGGTAACTTTTGATACATAATCATATGTCCAACGTTGGATTTGGTCCATTGATTCAGGATCCTGTTTATCTAAGAAACTAAACACCGAATGGTTTGATATGATCAAATCTAGTGATTAAGGTTTTCGTCTTATTTCCAAGTTTAATATCAAGAGTAACGCTACGCCTACTTACACTATTCACTATACCAACTTTACCATGATAACGCCTATGTGGTAATCCCTTGTGTTGCCTTGGATCAATAATCACCAACGCCCTATCCCCCTGATGATATTCATGGAGAAGAAATGAGACACCTCTGGGTGCTTTCTTTGTCATAATAGATCTAGATTTGTGCTTAAATCCATGTGAACGGCCAGATGGCTTCTTAGTAGTCATATTGAGTATGACTTTAAATCCCTTATTTTAATACTTATTCGGTATTTTCTGGTTTATCTTCAGCTTTATTCTCTAGATCAACATCAGTTTTTGATGCATCCACAGATTTTGTATCAGGTTCTAATTTTGAAGGTTTTAGAGCCTTTGTAGTCTTTTTCTTTGTATCTGAATCTGGGTCAATTACACCGGCTTCTCCTAGGGCAAAGATAACTTCCTGCTCTGGATGGTGTGGGCTGTCTACCATCCGTGCTATTCTTTTTTTGCCAGATTTTTTGAAATAAACTCTGTATGTGCTTGTATGTGCAACCACATTACCGCCTATTGGACGTGTAGGATCCCCAAAAAATACATCTGGTGATGCCATTACTTGGTTTGTGGCAAGTGCAGCACAATTGTATGTTTCAGCAATTCGTACTAACAGATGGACAAATTTGTTTAATCTTTGTTGACGCACGGAAAGTGTTCCACGTCCCAGATATTCTGATCTAAACAAGCCTACTGCAGAATCAACAACAAGTAATTTTATATTATTTTCTTGAATCATTTTACTTGCTTCTTCTAGAATTAATGTTTGATGTGCGCTATTATACGCTCTAGCCACAATGATATTATTAAGAACTCTTTCTGGGTCCATACCATATGCATTTGCAATAGATACAATTCTTTCTGGTCGGAAAGTGTTTTCAGTATCAATATACAGTACCGTTCCCTCTAATCCACCTTCTTCTTTTGGTTTTTGAACAGTTACACACATTGTGTGACATAGTTGTGTTTTACCAGATCCAAATTCACCATAAACTTCTGTTAATGCCTGAGTTTCAATTCCTCCATCGAATAATAAATCAAGACATTCTGTACCCGTTGTGATTTTACCTATATCTTGTCTTCTTTTGTATATCTCCGCAGCGCTTACAAAGTCCTTTTGTAGCAACCCACCTTCGACAAGTGATTGTCTTGCT
>LUMJ01002930.1_pt1 | contig 10089 bp, 8 predicted proteins | sample 729631 | NCBI WGS metagenome assembly LUMJ01 (sample SAMN03860266, study PRJNA289734) | marine metagenome | biome: seawater column; feature: ocean; material: water; isolation source: Red Sea water column Station 22 - depth 500m | place: Saudi Arabia: Red Sea | collected 2011-10-15 | depth 500 m | reverse complement strand
GGCCTCGAGGCCGGCAACCCCTGGCCGCAGTACTCGATCCACCGCGGCCGCCTCCAGGTGCTGCTGATGGATGTCGTCCGGGAGCGCCTGGGACCTGATCGCCTGCGCACGGGTCGTCACCTCGACGGCTTCACCCAGGACCGGCGCGCCGTACGCGCACGCTTCGCCGCGACCCGCGGCGGCACGGCGGTCGAGGAGGTCGAGGGCGAGGTCCTGGTCGGGGCGGACGGGCTGCACTCGACGGTGCGGGCCCAACTCGCCCCCGGCGAGGGCCCACCGGTCGCCTCGGGCCTGACACTCTGGCGGGGCGCGGCGGCGGCAGCACCGTTCCTCGACGGGCGCACGATGTTCATGGCCGGCAGCGACCGGCAGAAGGTCGTGGTGTATCCGATCGCCCCACCCGACGCCGACGGGATGGTCCTGACCAACTGGGTCGCGGAGCGTCCCGCGGTCGTCGATCCGTCGACCGCCGACTGGAATGCGCCGGTGGATCCGGCGTCGATCGCCCCCTGGTACGCCGACTGGGACTTCGGATGGCTCCACGTCGGACGCCTCATCGCCGGCAACGACGTCGCCTGGGAGTTCCCCATGGTCGACCGGGAGCCGCTGGAGCACTGGAGTCGCGGGCGCGTCACCCTCCTCGGCGACGCCGCCCACCCGATGCGGCCCAACGGCAGCAACGATGCCAGCCAGGCGATCCTCGACGGCGAGGCCCTCGCCGACGCACTGGCCGCCGGGTCCGACCCGGAGGAGGCGCTGCTGGCCTATGAGGCGGGGCGGCGACCGGCCACCAGCGAGCTGGTCCTGGCGAACCGTCAGGCGGGCCCGGAACGGGTCATGCAGTGGGTGCACGAACGCTGCGACGGCAGGTGCACGGACCGCCACACGTGCGTGCCGGCCGGGGACCTGGAGCGGGAGGCGACGGCCTACAAGCGCCTCGCCGGCTTCGACCCGACCCAACTGGCGGCCAGGGCCAGGGATCGGGGAGGCGAGCCTCGCTGAGAGTCGCGGTGCCCGGGTGAAGAAGCCGCCTAGGCCAGGTCGGCGAGGAAGGCCAGCAAGGCGGCGTTCACGGTCTCGGGGTCCTCCAGGTTGGCCGAGTGGCCGGCGCCCGAGACTTCGACGAAGGTGGTGGGACCGCCCAGCCCGTCGGCCAGCGCCCGGCCCCGCTCGATGGGGATGGCGGCATCGACGTCGCCGTGGACGACGAGGGCGGGGCAGGTGATCTCCCCGATGCGGTCGGCGACCGAGTCCCGCTCGAAGAGGCACTCCTTGGCGGCCGCCCAGGTGGCCAGCGGCCGGGCGTTCCACTTGGCCCGCCAGACCGCCGCCCCCTCGAAGCCGGGGGCGAAGAGCACCGACTGGAAAAGGTCGCCCATCTCGCCGGCCATGCCCATCAGCAGGGCGGCGTCGAAGAGGCCCTGGAACTGGGCGCGGTCCTCGTCGCCGAGCGCCTCCGCCTCGGAGTCGACGATGAACAGGGCACGCACCCGTTCGGGGGCGGTGAGGGTGGCGCGCAACGACAGGAAGCCCCCCTGCGACATGCCGCCCAGCACCGCCGCCTCGATGCCCAGATGCTCCATGAGGCTGAGCACGTCGTCCGCCAGGTCCCAGTAGGTGAAGGGCTCGGTATTGACCGTCTGCCCCCAGCCGCGTTCGTCGTAGGTGACGACCCGCCAGCCGGCGTCGACGAGGGGGCCCACCTGCGGGTCCCACATCTCGAAGCCCATGGAGAATCCGTGCGACAGGACGACGGCGGGCCCGTCGCCGCCGGAGTCCACGTAGTGGAGGGTCTGGCCGTTGACGTCGGCGAAGGGCATGGAGGCTCCTGTCTCGTGGGGAGAAGCGTGGAAGGTAGCCCCTAGACGGTCGGGTCGTCCCCTTCGCCCCCGTCGAACTGGTCCTCCGGTGCCTGGAGGTGCCGACGCCCGTGGTGGGCCAACCACTCGTGGAGGGGGTGGCGCACCCACCGGCCCACCGAGTGGGCGATCTCGCCGGAGCGGGCGAGGACCGGCTGGAAGGTGGACTGGCGCTCGACCGGGATGGCCTCGCGGACCCGGATCCTGATCAGCAGGTAGACGACCAGCGCCGCCAGGACGGCGGAGAGCGAGCCGTAGTAGCCGGACGGACCGAACGCCTCCATGGCGAACGCCATCACGAGCGGGGAGAGGACGGCGCCGACGCCACTCACCATGACGATTCCCGAGGCAGCCGCCAGGCGCTTCTCGGGCGGGATCCAGTCGTTGGCCAGGGCCACGAACTGCCCGTAGAGGGGGAAGACGAAGGCGCCGAACGAGAAGTTGAGGAGCAGGATCAGGTTGCCCGAGGCCGGCACGAACATGCCGAGTGCGGCCAGGAGGCAGGAGACCGTGGCGACGGAGGCGATGACCGCCCGGCGCGGATACCGGTCGGAGAGTGTGCCTAGCGGCATCTGGAGGACGACGGCCCCGATCACCGCCACCGAGGTGAAGGTCGCCACCTTGGCCGTGCTCATGCCCGACTCGGTGCCGTAGACGGCCCCCATGCTGGTGGCCGCCGACTGGACGAACGAGCAGAAGAACAGCCCGACGACCGCCGACGGGATGGTCCGGTAGATCTCCCGGACCGGCATCGAGTCGGCTGAGGTCATGGGCGGCGTGGAGGAGGCGGAGAGCGTCACCGGGATGACGGCCAGCGAGATCAGGACGGAGGAGAGCACGAAGAGCTCGAACCCCTCCGGGGCGCCGACGTTGACGAGCCACTGGCCGCCGGCCGTGCCGCCCATCATGACCATCATGTAGAGCCCGAGAATCCTTCCCCGGGTCTCATTGGAGGCGCGGTCGTTGAGCCAACTCTCGAGCACCACGAAGACGCCGGCGTTGCACATGCCGCCGACGAGGTAGACCAGCGACCAGCTCCAGGCGGTCACCAGCACGGCGTTGACCAGGACCGCGGTCGAGGCGGTGGAGGCCAGGGCGGCGAACACCCGGATGTGGCCCACCCGGCGGAGCGCCCGGGTGATGACCTTGGCGCCGAGGAGGTAGCCGCCGAAGTGGAAGGCCATGACCATGCCCATGGCGCCGGAGGCTGCCCGGCTCAACGCAGGACCCGGCTGCCCTGACCGACGTGGTCGGGGAGCGGGAGGCCGGCGTGGGCCTCGGCCTGTGCGGTCGCCGCGCCCAGCACGGGCTCGAGCATCGGGGCGGCGGCCGGAACGCCGTCGTCGCCGTGGGCGACGTGGAGCAGCATCGCCTCCTGGGTGGCGACCACAGCGGGGTCGTCGCCCACCGAGAGTTCGTGGAGGAGGTGGATGCGCTTGGCGTCGGCACCCAGGACCCAGGAGGCCGTGTGGATGGTGGCCCCCTCGGCGACCTCCTGGAGGTACCGGATGCGCGTCTCGAGGGTGTAGAAGGTGCCGTGCTCGGCCCGGTAGCCGGCGTCGAAGCCGAACTGGAGCAGCACGGTATCCGTTGCGTCGCAGAAGGCGATGGCGTACCAGCCTTCGGACATGTGCCGGTTGTAGTCGGTCCACTCGGGCGGCACTGTGGTGTGCCAGACCCGGAGCGGTTGGGGGTCTCCTGCCATCGGCCAAACCTCCCGGTTCAGTCGACCCGCGTGTCGCAGGTGGTGGGTCGTGTGCCGCACGACTCGGTCGCGCGCAATCTAGGTCCGACCGGGTGTTCCGACAATGCATGGTGGTGTGCCGTTCGGCTCACCCGAGCGGGCCGGGCGGGAGCGAGCCGGGGTCGGTGGCGGCGAGCGACGCCACCGGTGGCGGACTGAAGGTGCCCAGGACCTCCTCGGCGGCCCGGGCGACGCCGAGGAGCCACCGGTCGGCGTGGCGCGGACCGGAGAGCAGGACACCGACGGGGAGCCCGGACGCCGTCCGCCCGGCCGGGATCGAGATGGACGGACACCCGGGAACCGTCAGCCGGGAACAACTGCGCATCCAGTCGGTGTAGCGGTGCATCAGGACGCCATCGACCTCGGTCACCCACTCGAGGCCCACCGGGAAGGGTGGCACCTGGCTGGTGGGGGTGAGGAGCACGTCGTCGGGTCCGAGGAAGTCGTCCCAGGCGGCTCTGAGCCGTGCCTCGTCGGCAAGGGCGTCGTCGACGTCCCCGGGGGCCAGTGCGAGGCCCTCACGGACCTCCTGGCGGACGGTGGCCTTGATCCGCTCGTCGCCGAGCAGGGCCGACAACTTGAGTGAATATCGGAACGCCCGGAGGACCTCGAAGCAGCGGTCGGCGCCGGCGAGTGGTGGGGCGGACTCCTCGAGCACCCAGCCGGCACCGGCCAGCCGCTCGGCTGCGGTGTGGACGACCCGGCGCACCTCGGGGTCGACCGGCAGGTCGCCCAGGTCGGGGGAGACGTGGACCCGTGGCGGCACCACTGGGTCGACGGCGTGGTCGCCACCGGTCATGACCCCATGGAGGAGGGCGACGTCGTCGACCGTGCGCCCCATGGGACCCTCGGTGGCCATCACGAGGCGCTGGTCCGGCTGCGGGCCAGATGGGATGGTGCCGCTGGTGGGGCGGAACCCGACCACTCCACAGAACGAGGCTGGGTTGCGCAGCGAGCCGCCGAGGTCGGAACCGTCGGCGACCGAGACCGACCCGCAGGCCAGTGCCGCGGCAGCACCGCCACTGGAGCCGCCGGCGCTCCGGGTCGGATCCCAGGGATTGCGGGTCAGGCCGTGGACGGCGTTGAAGGTGTGCGAGCCGGCTCCGAATTCGGGCGTGTTGGTCTTGCCGATGCAGACCGTTCCGGCGGCGCCCAGCAGGGTGACGAGGGGGTGGTCTGCTGCCGGCACGTTGTCGGCGAGGGCGCGGCTGCCCTGGGTGGTGCGCCGGCCGGCGGTGTCGAGCAGGTCCTTGTGGGCGATGACCAGGCCCCGGAGGGGTGCGCCGGCGAGCAGTTGCCGATCGGCATCGAGTGCATCGGCCATGGCTGCGGCCCGTTCCCAGTCCGGGTCGACGATGGCGTTGACGACCGGTTCGACCTCGTCGGCGCGCCGCCGGCAGTCGTCGAGCAGTTCCCGGGCAGACAGCCGACGGCCCTCGAGCAGTCGGCGCTGTTCGAGGGCCGTCAGGTCGGATGGTCGCACCCGGTGGACCCTAGGGGTCGGCCGGGTGGGTCTGGAGCGCTGGCTAGTGGATGCCGAGGCCTGCCGGGAGGGTGGCGCCGAATTCGGTGCAGGCGTCCGCCAGCGCCGCGTACAGGTAGCCGCCGAACGAGCGCTCGCACGAGATCAGGTACGACGGCTCGCCGCCCCGGTCCGCACGCAGGAGGTCAGCTCGCCGCCCCGGTCCGCACGCAGGAGGTCACAGGTGACCTTGGCGACCGAGGCGGAGAAGACGGCCCCATCTGGGGTCATGTCGTCGGAGAGGTCCACGTTGCAGACCTTCTCCAGCACCTTGGCGGCCTTCGGACCCGAGACCCGGATCATCGCTCGGCCGTGCGTGATGTCGAGGACGCTCACGAAGCCGGTCGTGTCGATCGACGCCGCCAACTCGCCGGCTCGCTCGAGGCCGGCGAACAGCGTCCACTCGTCGGGTCGGGTGCCACAGACCAGCGTGCCGTCGGCACGCAGGCGGCTCTCGCCGAAGCCGACCCCCAGGTCGGCGGCAGCGGCCGTGCCGGCGGCTGCACGGACGACGATCTTGGCGGTCGCCGTCTCGTCGGCCACCGCCACGGAGCCGTCGGCGGCCGTTGGACCTCTCCGACGACATGACCCCAGATGGGGCCGTCTTCTCCGCCTCGGTCGCCAAGGTCACCTGTGACCTCCTGCGTGCGGACCGGGGCGGCGAGCGAGGGGTCGACCTGCCCGAGGCACACGGAACGGCCCAGTGTCGGGGACATCCGGCTGGAGGTGATCCGGCCGAGGATCCGGTTGCTGTCGCCGTCCACGATCTGGTCAGCCTCGGTGGGCACCAGTTGCGGGTCGTCGGGCTGGATCGCCACCAGTACCGGCAGGTCGGTGCGCTCGTAGGCCGCCTTCAACTCGGGCAGGCCGAGCGTGTCCGGCTTGTCCAGCTTCACCAGGCCGCCGAGGCCCGCCGACGGCGCCTTGGTGAGGCCGTCGGTGTCCTGGCCGACGATGTAGTGGCCCTTCTCCAGACGAAGGATCCGCTGCGACTCCACGCCGAACGGCTTGATGCCGAGATCCTCGCCGTTGGCGAGCAGCGCCTCCCAGACATGGAGGGCGTGGCCGGAGGGCACGTGGACCTCGTAGGAGAGCTCGCCGGTGAAGCCGATGCGCCAGATGATGCAGTCCTCGACTCCGGCGACGGTGCCGCGGCGCACGTTGAAGTACGGGAACGCCTCGGGGCTGAGGTCGACGCCGTCGACCAGCCGCAGCAGCAGTTCACGGGACTTCGGACCGGCGACGTTGATGCTGGTGAGCCCGCCGGTGACGGCCGTGACGTGCACGTCCCACTCCGGGCGGTAGGTCTGGAGGTAGTCCTCCAGCATCTCCCAGACGGCACCGGCACCGGACGACGTGGTGGTCATCAGGTAGTGGTCCTCGCCCAGGCGACCCGTGACGCCGTCGTCGGAGACGACGCCGTCCTCGGCGACCATCGTGCCGTAGCGGACCCGGCCGATGTCGAGCTTCTGCCACTTGTTGACGTACACCAACTCGAGGAGCTTGGTGACGTCAGGGCCACGAAGGTCGAGCTTGCCGAGCGGCGTGACGTCGATGATGCCGACGTTCTCGCGCACGTTCAGGGCTTCGCCCATGGGGTCGCCGTAGTGGTCGGGACGCACCCACTGGCCGGCCAGCAGCGGCGCGGCGCCGTGGGCCTCGTGCCAGTCCTGGAGGGCCGAACGGCGGACCGGCTCGAAGATCCGACCGGCCAGCGCACCCAGCGAGATGGGGGCGTACGGCGGCCGCCACACGGTGGTGCCGATGTCGACCATCTCCATCTGGCGGGCCTTGGCCAGGACGGCGGCGGCGTTGACGGTCTCGAGCTTGCCCTGGGCGGGGCCCATCGTGACCGTCGTGTACCGCTTCATGAGCTCGATCGAGTCGAAGCCCTCGCCGGCAGCCTGGACCAGGTCCTTGGCGGCGACGTCCTCCGAGTAGTCGACCATGCCCTTCTTGGCGTTGGCGTCGTCCGAGAGGTAGCACTCCGGGTGCGGCACGCGGGCCAGCGGGGTCCGCGTGTCCTCCAGCACCTCGGGGCGGGGACCTTCGGGGCTGCGGGCCCGGGAGGCCGCGGCGCGGCGGGCGTGGCGCAGGCGCAGGGCCCGGTTGGCCGCCAGCGTGCCGGTGGCCGTGCCATGGGCCGCCAACTCGGCGGTGGTGCCGTTGCCGGTGATGCCACCGGTGGCCAGCACGTTGTCCGGAACCTGGTTCGGGAAGTAGCGGGCCGCCGAGGGGTCGTAGACGGGCCGGTCGCCGGCCATGTTGAGCAACGACGTGGGCGCCGTCCAACCGGTGGCGGTCACCACCAGGTCGGCGTCCACGGTGCGACCGTCCCCGAGGACGACCTTGCTCACGCGTCCGGAGCCCTTGACCTCGGCGATGTCGTCGCCGGCACGGGCATCCAGCGCAGCCACGATCTCGACGCCGGCGGCCTCGAGATCGGCGATCACGGCGTCACCCTCCGGGTTGGCCGAGAGGACCACCGCCTTGCTGCCGGGCTTGACGGCCCACAGGTTGATGAGCCGTCTGGCGGCACCCGAGAGCATGACACCGGGGGTGTCGTTGCCGGAGAACACGTAGGGCCGCTCGATGAGCCCGGGGGCCGCCACGAGCGAACCGGCCCGGGCCTTGACCAGGCGTTCGGGGGCGATGTCGTGGGAGCGCTGCATCACGGCCACCCAGTTGTGGTCGTAGCGACCGGTCACGGTCGAATCCAGCAGCACCTCGATGTTGGGGTGGGCGTCGACGGCGGACCGCAACTCGGCGAGGGCTGCCAGGCCTTGGCGCCGGCCTCGGCGGCCGAGACGGCCGCGGCCATGCCGGCAGGGCCACCACCGGCGACGAGGACGTCGGGGTGGGCGTAGCGCTTGTCGTACGCACCGTGGGTGCTCGTCTCCCAGTGGATGCGGCCACCGGGAGCGAACTTGCGCAGCACCCTCTGGTACACGTTGTGCCAGAACCACTTCGGACGCATGAACGTCTTGTAGTAGAAGCCCGACGACAGGAACCGGCCGACCACCTGGTTGGCGGTGCCGATGTCGAAGTTGAGGTTCGGCCACACGTTCTGGGCGCTGACCTGCATGCCCGCCTCGAGGCGGCGACTGCCGGCCCGCACGTTGGGCTCGTCGCCGACCTGCACGAACAGGTTCGGGTCCCAGTGGTCGGCGGTCATGATGCCGCGCTTGCGCTTGTACTTCATGGATCGGGCGAAGACCTCGACGCCGTTGGCGGCGAGGGCCGAGGCGATGGTGTCGCCCCGGTGCCCGGTGAACGACTTGCCGTTCCAGGTGAAGGACAGGGGCGTGCCCCGGTCGATCACCTCGCCCGGCCGTTCAGGGAGTCGCAGGTTGCTCATGACACCTCCGAATCACGGATCTCGTTGGTGGCGGTGTTCCGCTCGATGGTGAAGTACCGGCGGCAGCCGCTCCGGCAGTACCAGGTCTCGGTGACCCAGCCGGCGGGGTTCTCCCGCAGGTACAGGTAGGTGCGCCACTCCGAGAGGGAGGCGGTCGCGGGATCGGGGCGAGGGGTGATCTCGCCGCAGGGACGCAGATCCGAGGAGTTCCTCGGGCCGCAGTTCGGACAAGGTACGACAATCATCAGTGACCCACCGCCGCAGCGCCCTTTTCACCGACGAGGTCTCCCTCGGTGAAACGGCTGATGTGGAAGGGAGCGATCAGGTCCGCGTCGCGGCCGGTGGCGATCGTCTCCGCCATGGTTTCGCCGGCCACCGGGCCGGCCTTGAATCCGTAGGTGCCCCACCCGACGTCGACGAAGTAGCCGTCGACCTGGGTGGTTCCCATCACGGGCGAGTAGTCGGGCGTCATGTCGCAGAGGCCCGACCATTGGCGCAGGAGCCGCATCTTGGAGATGCCCGGCATGAGTTCCAGCACGTGCCCGGCCAGCTCCTCGGTGAACTCGAGGGTGCCGTTGACCCGGTAGGTGCCGACGGGGTCGACCGAGGCGCCGAACACGAGCTCGCCTCGGTCGGTCTGGCTGACGTAGACGTGCAGCGACCCGGACACCACCACCGTGGGGAGGAACACCTTGCAGGGCTCGGTGACCGCCGCCTGCAGCGGGTGGGTGGTGATGGGCAGCGTGACGCCGGCCATGTTGGAGAGGAGCGAGGCCCAGCCGGCGGTGCAGTTGACCACCGCCGGGGCGCTGATGTCGCCCCGGTTGGTGCGCACGCCGGTGACCCGGCCGCCGGCACCCTTGCCCTCGGGACCCTCGCCGCCCTCGCAGAGGATGTCGAGTACCTCGGTCTCCTGGAGGAGGTGGACGCCGAGGTGGTCGGCGGCCCGGGCGTAGCCCCACACCACGGCGTCGTGTCGGACGATGCCGCCGGGCGGGTGGTAGAGGGCACCCAGGATCGGGTAGCGGGAGTCCTTGGAGATGTCGAGGCTGGGGGCCTGCTTCTTCACCTCGTGTTCGTCGATGACGCTCGAGTCGATGCCCTGGAGCTTGTTGACCTCGGCCCGCCAGTGCATGGTGCGCAGGGCGGAGTCGGTGTGGGCCAGGGTGAGGTGGCCGCGCCGGGAGAACATGACGTTCAGGTTCAGGTCCTGCGCCATGGTGTTGTACAGGTCCAGCGAGCGGTCGTAGAACGCCACGCCCTCAGGGGTGAGGTAGTTCGACCGGACGATGGCGGTGTTGCGGCCGGAGCCGCCGCCGCCGAGGTAGCCCTTGTCGAGCACGGCGACGTTGGTGATGCCGTGCTCCTTGGCCAGGTAGTAGGCCGTGGCCAGGCCGTGGAGGCCGCCGCCGATGATCACGACGTCGTAGGACGAGCGTGCCTCGGGGCGGCGCCACATGCGCGGCCAGGCCCCGCTGGACAGGCCGTGCTTGAGCAGCTTGCCCGCGGAGTAGGTGTATCCGTGCTTCGCCATCAGGGTCCTTTTCTCGAGTTGCTGGCGGTCAGTGGGTGGTCGGTGGAAGAGATTCAGGGGGTGGGCAGGGGG
>LUMJ01001902.1_pt1 | contig 10099 bp, 11 predicted proteins | sample 729631 | NCBI WGS metagenome assembly LUMJ01 (sample SAMN03860266, study PRJNA289734) | marine metagenome | biome: seawater column; feature: ocean; material: water; isolation source: Red Sea water column Station 22 - depth 500m | place: Saudi Arabia: Red Sea | collected 2011-10-15 | depth 500 m | reverse complement strand
TCCGTAGATTGGTCAATTCTGTTTGAAGATGTTCCAAATTTCGATTTAATGTTATTTTGTAAATGAAACACTCCACCAAATCGAAAATGGGCCTTATTATCATTCAATCTATTCATGATATCTGCAGAAAGGGTTAAGGGTAAATATTCTAGATCTTTGGCCACAGAGACCATAATGGACGTGGGGATAACATCTTGAGAAGTGGTATAATTTTTTATAATCCGTCCACCATTCATAAAGGCAAACCCCAATTTTGCATCCAGCGATCTAGACGTTAAGACCCCTCCGGCAGAATATGTGAACAAAACGGCTTCTTTATTTTCTATAGAACTATAAAAAAGGCCAGCATTGACTCCCCATGCCAGGGGCCACCTTGATGAGTGCCCAGCCGCTGCCCAGCTGAACCATGTATCAGATGCATAATAATCAGGTGCGGGGTCATTATTTGAATCTTTCCCCTCAAACAATCCATAATTCACATGTCTGATACCATAAACGGTAACGGATCCTTTCCCGGGCAATGATAAATGAACTGATTGTGTATTTATGTCTGCTGGATACGATACAAAACTAACATCGAATGATCTTGGGAGAGACCAAAGGCATGCGGGGTTATAAACATCGGATGATACATTTGTCAATGAGCCACCGGACCCTGTGAGGGATATTTTGTGTGGATGATACCAGTGCTCCATCCCTGAAAAAGAAGAAGCACAAATCCATGAGCACCATAGTAAAAAAACAATTGTCTTTTTCATAAAACAGATATTGGATTGACATCAATAAAAGCATTTATACCGGATGGTGTCTTTTCAACAAGGTCTTGTGTTAACCGATCCCGTAAAAATGTATGGAGCAGATCTCCATTTGGATCTTTGGTTTTGTTTGAGCGCAACATGATATGCAAACGATATTTACCCCGTAATCGTTCCCGATAACATAAAGCTGGTCCCAGTATCTCAATAGTTGAAGGAGGTTGGCCAAGCTCCTTTACGATCTTTTCTGCGTGTTTCTTTGCAAGTCCTTTTTGGCCGCCAATTACCTCAATTCGTATCATCCATGAAAAAGGAGGATAATTCAATGATTGTCTTTCACTCATGGCAATATTGTAATATGTGTGTTGGTCCAGTTTCGCAGCATGTTTTAATACGGGGTTTTCAGCATTATAGGTTTGGATCATCACTTCTCCCTTTTTTCTCCGTCCTGAACGACCCGCTGCTTGATAGATCAATTGAAATCCACGCTCACCCGATCTAAAATCAGGAAGAAATAGGCCTGTATCTCCATTAATGATCCCAACCAATGTGACATTTTCAAAGTCTAACCCCTTTGCGATCATTTGAGTACCTATCAAAATATGGATCTCTCCATTTGCAAATTGCTCCAACACTTGAGTTAATTTTTTAGTGTCTTTACTTGAATCTTGATCTAACCTTGAAGTAATGATATCAGGGAATTGTTCTTTGATCGCATCTTCAACTTTTTGTGTACCAACGCCTAATAATTTCATATTAATACTGTTGCACGTTCTACAAGAAACAGGTACGTCTTGAGTTTCATGGCCACAAAAATGACATTTTAACGATCGTTCATGACTGTGGTACGTAAGAGAAACTTCACAATCATTACATATTTCAACAAATCCACAGTCTCCACATCGTAATATGGGCGCAAATCCCCTTCGGTTTTGCAGTAAGATCACTTGTTCATTCTTTAACAGTCTGTATTCAATTTTCTTTTGTAATGAGCTTGAAATGACCTGTTGGTATTTACCTGTTTCCTCTTCTTCCTTGATCATATCTACAATCCGAACCCGAGGATATGGTGCCCCACCAAACCTTTCTTCCAATCGGTAATAATCATACTTATCCTGAATATGATTATAGTAGCTTTCCAAGCTGGGGGTTGCGCTAGAGAGCACGACGAGTGCATCATTTATTTTTCCTCTCATAAGAGCTATGTCTCTTGCGTGATATCTTGGTGCTGGTGATTCCTGCTTGAACGAATGTTCTTGTTCCTCATCTATAATGATCACCCCAAGATCCTTCATGGGGGCAAATACTGAGCTCCTGGCCCCTATAGCCACTTTGAATTGGCCACTACATATTTGTTTCCAGGTCCATGAGCGGGCAGATTGAGAAAGCTTTGAATGCCAAAGGGCAACAGAATCACCAAAGACAGATCTGAATCTGCCTGCGATCTGTGGTGTTAATGAGATCTCTGGAAGAAGAAGGATCGCTGTTTTGTTGTTTTTCAACGCCTGACGAACTAATTCTATATATATTTCTGTTTTACCACTGCCTGTCACTCCATGTAGAAGAGATGCATTGAATTGATCCTGATTCAATTTTGTTAACAACCCATCCAACGCGCTCTGTTGTTCATGGGTGAAATTGATCTCCTTATGTATGGAAGAAAAAGTGAAGCCGGTAACATCTGGAAGGTTGGCGATCTCTTCCAGATCAACCAGCTCCTTTTCAAATAATTTTCTACAAACTGCATTTGGATTGCTAACAAGATCACTCAAAGATGATACTGCGATTGCGCCTTCTTGTCTGCTTAAATATTCTAATATTTTCCTTTGAGCCGGTGCACGTTTTTTCAATGATTCAAATGAGTCTCCAAAATGTTTAAATGAGACAATGGAGGTGGTTGGAGGAGAATATTTTGCTGATAACTTGGAAGGCAAAATAGTTTTAGCAACCTGACCAAGCGGAGTAAAATAATAATCACTCATCCATTGGGCAAGTGTCCACAGGGATTTATCCATGACAGGTTCAGGATCTACCAATTCAAGAATAGGCTTATGCGCACCTTTGAAGTCTGATCGTTTACTTTTAGTGACCACAATTCCAATTACATTGCGTTTTCCTAATGGCGCTTTGACACGAGATCCAACATGGATCTGTTTTGTCAATTCATCCGGAATTTGATACGTAAATTGCACGTAGCTTGAGATGGGAAATGCAACTTCGGCAAACATGATCTATGAAACTATATGCAGTTTATTCTATCAACAAGTTCTTTATAAAAAAATAACCCCCGACAAAATATGACGAGGGTTAATGTGAATAAATGTAGCGTGATCAATTATGCCTTGATAACATAAACCTTTAATTCAGGTTTCATATCAGATGACACTCGCACAGGCACATGATAGATCCCCAGAGCTTTAATAGAATCTTCCAGATCGATCTGATGACGTTCTACAGAGATCCCCTTCTCATCCAGTTTTTTATGTATATCATTTGCAGTAACAGCCCCAAACATTTTTTCTTCTTCACCTACTTGCACTTCAAAGGTCATTTCAAAATCCTTCAATTGATCTGAAAGTTCCTGATTTACTTTTACATCATGAGCATGACGTTTTTCAGCATTGCGTTTCCGCTCATCGGCAATGGCCAAGTTCCGCTTAGATGCCCTCAATGCCAACCGACGAGGGAATAGATAATTACGTGCATATCCGGGTTTGACAGTTACAATATCACCGGCAGTTCCTAAAGACTCCACATCATGGAGTAGAATTATGTCCATATCTATACTCCTTTAATTTTCTTCTAATTTTGTATAAGGCATCAATGCAATGTTTCGTGCGCGTTTGATGGCTCGTATCAATTTTCGATGCATTTTTGCACTGGTACCTGTTACCCTGCGGGGCATGATCTTTCCCTGCTCTGTTACAAATCGTCGCAGCAGTTTTACATCTTTATAATCGATATCTGTTATACCATTTTCTTTGAAATAACAAAATTTTCTTCGACTTACAAATGCCATGTTTTCCTCTCTTTAATTATGCTGATTCTTCTTCAACAGCTTCCGCTGCTTCAGTCTCTTCTTCTGATTCTTCTGATTGCTCAGATTCATCAGATGCGCTTTCTGTTGAAACTTCAGCAACTGATTCTAATTTTTCTTTCATGGGAACATCTTCATCGATATCTTCACTGTCATCAATGATATGCCCTTCATCTTCGCTTGGTTTTTCATCCAAACGAACATTTTGGTGACGCAGAACTGAATTATTCAGTTTCAAGAAATTCTCAAATTCAACCAGTGCACCAGCCTGAGCAGATTCAAACTGTAATAGGATATAAATACCGTATTTATGCTGTTCGATGGGGTACGCCAGACGCTTTTTACCCCAGACGCGATGGTTGATCACTGAACCAAATTTGGAAATATGTTCTTCGATCTCTTTAACAATATCATCCACTCGAGATTGCTCGAAGTTTGGATTCAGAATATATAGTGTTTCATAGTATCTCATAGATGCTCCTTAAACCAATAGTGGTGCAATAACCAATGACACCACTGACATTAATTTTTTCCATAGGATTCGCCCTCCACTTCAATTCCCTCTTCGATCATTTTCTTTGCATTGTCCCATGCACCACCTGCATTGGACTGGAAAATAGCCATCAATACACCTGAAACAGTCACGCCAGCCAACAGCCCGCCTAATGTTTCTGGTCCAAAAATGAAGCCGACCAATACTGGAGTTAATATGGCTAATAATCCCGGAACGACCATTTCTCTGATTGCAGATGTAGTGGATATCTCCACACACTTGCCGTATTCGGCTTTTCCGTCTGCAGCTTCAAAAATTGCACGATCCTCTTTTGACCATTCGTCGCCTTCTTCATATTTTTTCATTACTGCAAGAGCAGCAGTTAATTCAGGAATTGACTTGAATTGTCTGCGGACTTCTTCGATCATTGCCATTGCTGCTCTTCCCACCGCATTCATTGCTAAAGATGAGAAAAGAAAGGGGAGCATTCCGCCAACAAATAACCCGGCCATTACCATAGGATTTGCAATATCAATGCTTGTGATCCCCGTTTGCACCATATACGCAGCAAAGAGCGCCAATGCGGTCAATGCGGCAGAACCAATAGCAAAACCTTTACCAATAGCAGCGGTAGTGTTCCCAACTGCGTCCAGTTTATCCGTGCGTTCTCGAACCTCGCCGGGCAACTCTGCCATTTCAGCTATTCCACCGGCATTATCAGAGATCGGTCCGTAAGCATCAACAGCTAACTGGATGCCCGTGTTGGCCAACATTCCCAGTGCGGCCATAGCAATTCCATACAGCCCTGAAAAATGATACGCACCCATGATCCCAGAAGCAATGATCAAGATGGGGACAGCTGTGGACTGCATCCCTACGCCTAGTCCAGCAATTATGTTTGTAGCTGGACCAGTTAATGATTGCCGTGTAATTGAATTTGTTGGACCTGTATTCGTTCCTGTATAATGTTCTGTAATAAGCCCAATACCTAACCCTGCTAAAAGACCAATGGTTGACGCCCAAAAAACACCCATGCTGGTATAATTCATGCCATTCAATTCAAACGAACCGGGGAGAAGGTTTGTGATCAAGAAATACATGACACCAACCATGATGGCTGATGAACCAAATTCACCAATATTGAGAGCTTTTTGGGGATTACCACCTTCTTTTACTGAGACCATGAATGTTCCAATTATGGACACAAGGATCCCTGATCCAGCGATTAATAAAGGTAAAATAACAAAATTCAGGTCAAAAACTCCAGCCGCCAGTATACTTGCTCCCAAAACCATGGACCCTACAATTGAACCCACATAGGATTCAAAGAGATCTGCACCCATCCCGGCAACATCTCCTACATTGTCACCTTCATTATCGGGGATTGTTGCAGGATTTAATGGATGGTCTTCAGGAATACCTGCTTCAACTTTACCCACAAGGTCGGCACCAACATCGGCTGCTTTTGTATAAATACCGCCTCCTACACGGGCAAACAAAGCTATGGAACATTCAATACTTTTGCAATAGCCCAACCCTGATTCATATACACAACAAATAATCCAGCCAAGCCAAGTACACCTAATCCAACAACGGATAGTCCCATTACAGAGCCACCTGTGAAGGCAACATTCAATGCCGGAGCTAATCCTGTTCTGGCAGCGTTGGTCGTACGATTATTCGCCTTTGTGGCCACACGCATTCCTAAAAATCCAGCCAATCCTGAACACAATGCCCCTGTAATAAATGAAGCAGCAGTCAGAGAACTGGATTCCGGGTTACCAGCATTAGCATAGGCCAACAACCCAGCTACTACTACAACAAAAATAGCTAAAACTCTATATTCAGCATTCAAGAATGCCATGGCGCCTTCAGCAATATTTGCGCCGATCGTTTTCATTCTTTCTGTACCTTCGTCCTGTTTGCTGATCCAACTTGTTTTCCAAGCTGAAAAAAGCATCGCCAGAACACCGGCTCCGAGAGCCAGGTTCACATACATCATCAAATTCGTATCCATTATTATTCCTTATGAATTATATCTGTTCATTGTTTTGTCCATTCCTTCCAGCAGATAACACTCCACAGCATCTGCCACTGTCTGGACCATATCATCAGCATCTGGCTGATCATTCTTTTTAAAAGGTTTAAGCACATATTTCTCTGCAGGCCGCTTGTGATCAGCCGCAGCAACACCAAATCTAAACCGAGGAAATCCGGTATGACCCAAATGATAGATTATGGATTCCATCCCCCGATGGCACCCATCGCCTCCTTTAGGGCGCAATCTCATAGAACCCAATGGAAGATCTACATCATCCACAATTACGTGGAGATCATTGATGGCAACATCATGATCTTTCATCACTGTTTTTACAGCAACTCCGCTCACATTCATTCCTGTAGTGGGTTTAATCAATATCACGTTCTTGTCTTCAGATTCAGCGTACACGAATGCTCCTTTACCGGGCTGAAATTGAACTGACCACCTTCTGGCGATCTCGTCCAATACCCAAAACCCTGCATTGTGCTTTGTGTTCGCATATTCCGGGGCAGGATTCCCCAGGCCTACAAAGACTTTCATAATTATTCAGCGGTTTCTTCGCCTTTATCACTATCATCTCCACCGGCTTCGTCAGATGGTGCTTCTTCTCCATCTGGAGCTTCGGCGCCTTCTTCACCTTCCTCGCCTTCTTCACCTTCAGCCAATTCAACTTCAGGTTCTTCCTCTTCTTTCGGAGGCGCAATGGTTGCAATGACCTGTTCTTCATCTGTGATGATCGTGATATCACCACTAACAGTAATGTCGGCCACAGATTTACTACTGTTCATTTCCATTTCTGTAACATCAACAGCAATGAATTCAGGCACATCTGTGGGCAAACATTCAATATCCAGTGAAGTTAAAATTTGTGACAAGATTCCGCCTTCGTTTACACCTTCCGCTTCCCCTTCCAAGTGAATGGGAACTGAAATGGTCATTTTTACATCCCTGCGAACACGCATAAGATCAACATGAAGTACACTTTCATTCACGGGATGATATTGGATCTCTTTTATCATCACATATTGCGTATCTCCTTCCAGATCCAATTCAAAGATGTGATGTCCAGAATGCAAAGCATGATATAGATTTTTTGAATCCAATATCAGATTCATGTTGTCTGTCTCTTTATAATAATAGTTTGCAGGGACCTTCCCATTGCTCCGCAACTCCCGATTGGCGCTACTTCCAATTTCGTCCCTTTTTGCTACTTCTAGCTGATAATAATCTGCCATGATCTATCTCCGTTAAAATTCGAATAGTGAGCTAACTGATTCGCTGCTGTGGATCCGAGCGATCGCTTCAGCGAAAATGTTAGAAACTGTTACTATCTTCATATTGTCTAATTTTTTTTCATCAGATATACTGACCGTATCTGTGACCACCAGTTGATTTATATTGGAATCCTTTATCCGATCTATAGCCGGGCCCGATAACAATGCATGAGTGGCGATGGCTGTTACAGAATTCGCACCATTCTTTTTTGCTGCATCAGCTGCATTTACTGTTGTACCTGCAGTATCGACCATATCATCAATGATCAACACATCTTTTCCATCCAGGTCTCCGATCAAGTGCATTATCTCTGCCTTGTTTGGGGCATATCTCCGCTTATCGATCAATGCAAAATGCATTCCAAGATATTTTGCATAGGCCTGACTCATTCGGGCTGACCCTACATCTGGTGAGAGCACCACAGAACTATCCGGTTTTAATCCCAGCGCTTTTATCTCATCCAGCAATACCATTCTGCTGTATAAATGATCAAATGGAATATTGGTAAATCCCTGGATCTGTGTGGAGTGAAGGTCCATGGTTACGATCCTGTTCGTTCCCGCTGCCGTGAACATATCCACCATCACTCTGGCTGAAATAGGTACTCTAGGTGTGTCTTTTCTGTCCTGTCTTGCATAGCCAAAATAGGGGATCACAGCTGTGACGCTCTTTGCAGATGCCCGAACGGCAGCATCAATGATTAAAACCAACTCAAGGATATTATTCGCAGTACCATTTGTACTTTGGACGATAAACACATCGCTTCCTCGAATATTCTCCTCGAACTTGACCCATATTTCACCATCAGCAAAATCCTTGATGGACAACTGACCTAATGGAACGGCGAGTTGATCTGCGATCTTCTGACCAAGCTCCGGATTACTCCGGCCTGTAAATATCTTTAGTGCTTCTTTACTCATATTGCTGGGGCGCAGGGATTCGAACCCCAACTGCCTGGACCAAAACCAGGTGTCCTGCCATTAGACGACGCCCCAAGGGTTCTTTGGATATGATTTCAGCGTTGAGTGGGAGAGGTAAGGATGGTTCGGTAGTCGGACGATATTTTAGACTCGGCTGCCTTTGCGGTAGTGTCTTCGTCAAACATTCCGAACACAGTCGAACCACTGCCCGACAGACTGGCATATCGAGCTCCGTTTTTCAATAAGGAGTCTTTTATTTCACCAATCTCTGGATGTGCTGGAATCACGATCCGTTCAAAATCATTCTTAAAAAGCTCAAAAGGGATTGTTTCCCTTCTAAAAAGGTCGGCAAAATTAGCTTTTTCAACCCTGTCCTCCAAATGATTTTTCAAGGTTGTATATGCCCATGATGTGGATATAGAAACAGATGGAATTACCAATAAAAATGTATGGGGATCATGGTAATCAATTGTTGTCAAATTTTCGCCGATCCCTTCACCTAATTGTATGCCTCCTATAATGAAAAATGGTACATCTGCGCCTATTTTTTGTGCCATTATTTCCATTTCTGGATCTGATAGACCACAATCATATAATGTATTTATTCCTTTTAGAAATGCCGCCCCATTACTCGACCCACCACCAAGTCCAGCTCCTTGAGGAATAGATTTCTCTACGTGAGCTGAAATACCGTCTATTTCAATTCCTCCATCCTTCAAAACATCAAAAGCTTTATGACATGTATTCGTCTTGTTCAGTGGAAAATTCTCATCATTTGAGGATAGAGTGCATCCATGCTCTATTTTAGAGATGTGAACAGTATCGTGGAATTCCAATTCTTGAAATACAGTGTGGATATCATGATACCCATCTTCTCGCTCACCAAGGACTTGGAGGCCAATATTTATTTTGGCATGGGATTTAAGTGTTATGGAATTCATTAGATTATTTGGAAATGGTAGCCACCGCTACAGCCCCCACACCTTCACCATGGCCGATAAAGCCCATTTTGTCTGTAGTAGTGGCCTTGATGGAAACTGATGATTCATCTATTTGAAGTGTGGAGGAGATCTTATAGGTCATTTCTGGAATAATGTCTGCCAGCTTGGGTTCCTCCAAAATGACCGTACTGTCTATATAGTCAATTTCAAACCCTTCTTCCCTTACAAGCATGACTGCATGTTCTAAAAAATGGATACTTTCTTTTCCTTTCCATTGGTCATCAGAGCTTGGAAAATGGTGTCCAATATCCCCCAAGTTTGCTGCGCCCAACAGCGCATCCACAATGGCGTGCAGAAGCACATCTCCGTCTGAATGGCCTACAGATCCAAGAGAGCTATCGATCTTAACTCCGCCTATTATAAGTTCTTCACCTTCAGCCAGAGGGTGGACATCGTAGCCTATGCCTGATTTAATCATTGATCGTTCTCTCGGCCATAAACCAATCTTCTTCTGTTGTGATCTTGAAGTTTGATGCTGAACCTTCAATAACAGATACATTACCTCCCATTGTTTCCACCATGGATGCTTCATCGGTGGCATCTATTTCCTGTTGAAGAGCTCGGATCAATATATCTC
>LUMJ01001158.1_pt1 | contig 10110 bp, 7 predicted proteins | sample 729631 | NCBI WGS metagenome assembly LUMJ01 (sample SAMN03860266, study PRJNA289734) | marine metagenome | biome: seawater column; feature: ocean; material: water; isolation source: Red Sea water column Station 22 - depth 500m | place: Saudi Arabia: Red Sea | collected 2011-10-15 | depth 500 m | reverse complement strand
TTTGATAATTATCAGAAGATTAACCTTTTCTTCCATCTCCCTTTTTACCATCTTTCCCCTTATTGCCGCAATGACGGTCATATTGCATTCCCAGAACGGTAAAGATCTTAATTATCTCGGTTTGCTTTTCGGTAAATAATGCTTCAATCTTGGCATTTCGATCAGCCATTATTGATTTTAATCCTTCATGGACTTCTTTACGATCCAATTCAGAATCTTTGGCCTGTTGCAAGTATACTTTTACCGCTTGATTGGTTTCTTCATTAATTGTTTTTAAACCTGCGTCTTGATCAGAAGTCATTTCTAATACATCCACCATGGCTTGATGGGCAGCCTGTCGGGCTTCTTCCATCTTCTGTTTCATTTCGGCTTGCAATTCCTCGAGCTTTTGTTTTTGCTCATCTGTTAACAGATTATCGATATCCGCTTTCATGGCTTCATGCAATGCCTCTAATTCAGTTCCAGCTGTATCTTTATCTTTGGTCCCTGCTTTCACTTCTTCCATGATGGCGCGCATCTGCTTACCATAGGATTCCATGATTTGTTCTAAAGCTGCTTTTTGATCATCGGTTAACATTTTATAAATCATGCGTAGATCAGCATCACCCTTATCGCCTTTGGGCCCACCATGGCCTTTATGGTCCATACCGCCACCAAACAAATAGGGTACTGAATTCTCATCCATCCATTTAAATAGACGGGTTTTTTCTTCGTCTGAAAGTTTACCCTGCATTTCTGCTGCCACTTTCCAAAGGAAACCAGGATCATGGCGATGTTTACCATCTTTTCCGTGTTTATTCAAAGCTGCATTAAGCGCATTGATACTGCTGGAGCTAAGACCAACATCCGCATCCAACCCATCGGAAAATGCTTGTAATTCCTCGTCATCCAAATGAACTACTTCATCTTTATTGAGTCCTTCACAACCAATTGCTGCAAAAAGTATTAGCGCGAGTAAATACGTTAATTTTTTCATAATTATTCCTTTTTTCCCATGAATGACATCTAAAAGTGTTTCCCAGTTAGACATTAAAAGGGACTAGAAGTTAAAAATAATTTAAGAAAAATTAAAGGGCCGTCCCGGATACTCCGAAACGGCCCTTTTTTATCACAATCAAATGAATAATGTTAATTAACCGTTATTGCCTTTGCGACCGCCTCGTTTATTTTTTCCACCACCTTTTTTACCTTTGTTACTGCGATGTTTTTTCTTCCGCAATTCAAGCGCTTTATGGATCTTGATAATCTCAAGTTGTCCATCGGTGAAGAGGGCTTCCAATTTATCATTCTTTTCAGTGAACACGTTCTTAAGTGCTGCGCGGAAGGATTCTTTATCCAGGTCACCATTTTTCACCTGCTCAAATAATCCTTTAGCTGCTTCATGCGCTTCGGTATTGATCGCATCAAACGATGCAACTTGGTCTGAGCTCATTCCTAGCACTTCTATCATAACGGCTTTTGAAGAATCTCTATAAGCTTGGCGTTTTGCTTTCCCATCAGCTTTATTCTGTTCAATTTGAGCTTTTTGTTCTTCAGTCAGCAAGTTCTCAATTTCTAGTTTCATAGCCTCTTTTAAGGCATCTAATTGAGCCTTTGCATCTTCTTTAGATAAAGTACCATCCTTAACTTGCTGATAAACTCCTTTGAATTTTTCTTTATATGCAATTTTGATAGCTTTGAAGGTTACTTTTTGATCATCCGTCAATACTTTTTTTATGTGACTAAAATAACTTTTCGCGCTTTTTTTACTTTTTCCTTTTTTACTTTTAGGACCACCAAAATACAGCACTTCTTTTTCGTCCATCTTTTCAAAAAGTCTCGCCTTTTCTTCAACGGACAGTTTTAGAGATAATTCGCCAGCAACTCTCCAGAGGAAGCCTGGTTTACGGTGTTTTCCCCCGCCTCCATGGCGATTTAGGACACCATTAACCATTTCTGTAGAAGATTTGCTTAAACCCAGATCTGCTGCCAGTTCAGATGAGAAGTCCTGTAATTCAGCGCTATCTAAATCAATAGCACTATCTCGCATTATATTCTCACATCCAGTGGCAACCAGAAACAAGCTTAAGATTGGTAAAAGTAGTTTTTTCATTATATTTCCTTTTTGGATAATTATGAGTTTGTCGTTTGCTCTATTAGATGCATTAACGTTCTAGAAAGTTAAATTTTTTATTTTGGTTTTGCACTCACTTCTTTAGATAATCTAATTTCTGATCCATCCCAAACTGCCACTCGATAGTAATAGATTTTTCCACTATCAAGCCCTTTATGAGTATACGGTGAATTAATATTCCAAAATGCATTATTTTTTCCAGTATTTTGTAATGTGATACCCTGCTGATTGTTCCAATATAATCCATGTACCAAATTACTACCAATAGCTGGAGTCCATGAAATCGTAATCTGCCCATCACCTGCAGTAGCAACAACATCTGTAGGAATATTACCGATGGTAATTGATGTAGTATCTGCGGGAGTAGACGAGTCAGGAAAAGCACTTACTTCTGGTGATAATATTGAAAGATTCCCATCTCCATCTTCTACCTGTAAGCGGTAATAGTACATTGATGCATTGTCAAGATTATTATCTACGAAAAAATTGATTTCATCTTTCGTTATACCTAACCTTATATCTGATATAACATTTGAATTTTCATTTACACCCGAAGAATTGCTCCAAAATAAATTATATTTTTTAAAATAAGAATTGGGCTCAAACGCTAATACGTTTTGTTTATCTTGGGGAATGATAAAAATATCTGGTGGCGTTAATAAAATTGCTGTTGAAAAAGCTACTGCACGAAAATTACCAATGGTACCTTGACCAAAATTAGAAACGGGGTTATAGGGAGTTTGAGAAGTTACACTAACCAAACCTCTTACAATTTTTTCATACATATTGTAATAATCATATGTAATCTTATCAATTTCTGCTGTTCGATGCTTAATATATTGATTTGGTAGTGGATCTAATGTGACTGTAAATAGCTTTAAGCCTTCATTTGCATTTACAACACGATTATCATCTATTGCCCAATCTTGCCTAACATAATGAACCCCATTTGCCCACCATTCAAAAAGATAACGGTTACGAGTTGCAGAAGGATCATTAATGATCCACTCATCAGAATATTTACTAGCTCCACCCTTTCCACTGGAATCTTTTCCATTATCATTAGAACCTAGTTGATATCCCCAGGCCCCCTGGTAACCCCGCGGTTTAAGCATCGTTGAATTTGCAGTATAGCTTTGTGAACCTATTTCAATGTTCATTGTATAAATTTTTCCAACTATCCCTTTGATATTACTGCCAACATAAATACCATTCCCAGCATGCGTCATATTTTCGGATGATCCACCTCCAGTACTTATAGAAACAGAAGCATTTTTTTCATAATTAATCGGTGTATTGGGAGGTGCGTTTATATCTTCAGAATAACTAATTTGAACCCAAGCTATTTGGTCCTCCTCTATCTCACCATTAATAACTAAAACGGTTTCAACATCCTCAACATTAATATCGACTGGCACCATTTCCTCATGAAACCCATCACAGGCGATAAAAAACATAAAGAATGCAAATAAAAAACGATCCATTCTCACTGTTTAAAACTCAACATTTATATTTATACTTGGCATAAAACCATAGGTGCTTTGCCCAATTTGCTGAAATAAATTATTATCTCCATTAATATATCTTACCGTATGAATATTTCTTCGATTATAAACATTATATAGAGCGATATCGATTGTGGTCTTTAACCCTCCTGTCCAGCGCTTAAATAAATCTGGAGAATATTTAATACCTACATCTAGTCGATGATAGTCCGGTAAACGATACTTATTTCTTCCTTCCCAATAGGGGAATGGAATACCGCTGATATGATAATAACTTTCAGTAAGAGTTACAGGGCTTTTACCATAATTGTAACTTAACCTTCCAGTAAACTTACCAGTTGGTTTTTCAATAGATGTTTCAAAACCATATGCTAACCCTTGCCCAGTCGCAACATATGCTTCAAGGTTATCAACTAAATAATTATGTAAACCATCCTCAAAGTCGGCCGCACCATTTAATATTTTATAATACGCTTCAGCAGAAACCTTTATTTTGTTATTATTAAAATTATGAAAATATCCCATAGCAAATTGGTCTGTGAGCATAGGCTTTATATTTTTTGTCGTCGGCATCCAAATATCATACCATTCAATTTCTGCACCTAAAGACATTAACCGAAGATATTGGGCATTACGGTTATAGGATAGTTTAAATGAGTTCTGTTCTGACAAAAGATAGGTCATCGCTAAACGAGGCTCTAAACTACTATAATAAGACATAATATCTGTTTTACCAGAAAAGGACTCCGCTTCGATGGGTTCATTACTTACCTCATCATAAGTAAATCGATCTCCTGGTCCTAATTGATGATAAAATGAATTCCGAATTCCATAGTATAAAGAAATTCTATCATTTATTTTTTGATCGTTTTCTATATACAGTGCACTTTCGAGACCTTGCATGCCCGGCATGAACTTACCTCCATCATCCTGTGTCGCATCTTCTAAAGAACCATGATTATAATCTTGATATTCTGAGGTTAAACCAAACCTGATTTCATTATTCACATTTGGAAAAAATGAAAATTCCTGCTTGATAATTTGTGTACTTATTCCAGAATGAAAATGACAAATCCCGGATATATTTGCTGTATAATACCGGCTATAAATCAGCGAAGTGTTTGATAACCATTTATTTGCAAAACGATTTTCCCAGCGAAATAATGCTGCACTGTTGCCCCATTCAGTGAATCCCACTGTATATGCACTATCCCTTCCAATGTAGAATGATAAATTCAAGTTTTGTTTTTCATTGATATGATATATGGCCTTCCCATTAAGGTCAAACCAGCTTTCATTAGGTGCGAAAAATCGAAAATCATCACTCTCACTACTCTCGCCTTTTCCTCCGCTATTTTTTCCGCCACCCCCTTTATCACTATTTAAACGACCACCTGTTTGAGTACCGTCATTTATTTTATCATATAAACTACCACCACTAAGCCTTGTAGATCTTCCTGATAGAAATATGGAGAACTTATTTTTAATTATTGGTGCTTCTATTGAAAATTTTGACGTAATAAGTCCTGCACTTCCGCTGCCTCGTAAATTTTCGATATTTCCATCTCTCATTTGCACATCTAAGACTGATGCACCCCTACCTCCAAAACGAGCTGGAACACCTCCCTTATAAACAGTTAATCCTTTAACGGCCTCTGAATTAAAAACGGAGTACAATCCCTGCATGTGCGAAGAGTAATAAATTGGCATACCATCCATTAGGATGAGGTTCTGATCAATCCCACTACCTCTAACAATATATCCACTACGGCCTTCAGCAATACTTGTGATACCAGGTAGAAGTTGTATTGTTTTCATTATATCTGTTTCACCCATAACGATAGGTATTTGTTCAACCTGACGAATACTCAATCGTTCAACACTGATTTCTGTTGACTTTACATTGTGGTCAGGCGCAATACCCGAAACATCGATGGTCTTCATGGATATTGGATCCGGTTCCATTATAAAGTTTAATATAATATTTTCGCTTAATTTTATTTCACTCTGTACAGTAGTATAACCGATATAAGTTATTTTTATTGTATGAGAACCCTCTGGTAATGTTAATGAATATTCACCTTCAATATTTGAGGACGTTCCTACCTCTGACTTTGAATCAAAAACATTGGCACCTGCTAAAGGTTTACCAGAATTCTTATCACTGATATATCCTTTTACGATAAAATTATTTTGTGAAAATAAATTTGAGATAAATAATATGGCGAGAAAAATAATTCTCATCTTAGTGCCTGGTTCATGAATCTAATTCTGTTTGGTATGTATGATACCAAACAGGATACCTATTGTTCCAATCCGACTTAATAAAAAATGATAAATCAATAAACTTCCTCCTAATGTAGATAAAATTAGAATTATCAATTTTAATATGGCTGGGATGTGAACATCAAAAATATATATTGAGGCGAGGAACTGGATTGGCATATGTATTATATAGACTGGATATACGGCACGACTAAGATACCGAAGTAATTTAGACGGTTTATTCAAGTAACGCGAACCAAATCCTAGAATCCCAATCATCCAATTGAATGACTCCAGGGCAATTAAAATATTTGGGCCTTCCAATTCAAATAATAAAAACCGAACGATATATAATAATATTGCAGCCCCTATGGCCCACCTGCGAACGCGTTCTACAGCAATCCAAAATATATCCTTTAGAGCAATAAAAATAAACCCGCAAATAAAACATATTAATCCCAGCCAAAATCCATGTTCAGTATTGGCATAGCTCGGGTAATCTTTTGGAGCCACAATCCATGCTTCGAGTAAAAATGGTAATACCAAAATATAGATTCCAAATGGCTTTTTAAATGCAGCTTCTAAGAATCGGAATAGAATATTATTGGGTTTGTTATATAAATAGACAAGTCCCGCTAGGGTAATCAAAACATAAAAATAAATATTCCCGAGAAACCACAAGTGGCCTGGGTTTGGTATATAAACGAGGGCATTATCACCATAGAAAATAAAAGAAAGAACCAGATTGAGAGGACCGATAGCTATAAATCCGAATATGTAAGGCACCAATATTCTAATGGAACGGTCTTTTAATAGCATCTTCCAGTTTCGCCTTTTTATTGCAAAACCAAGACCCATCCCTGAAATAATAAATAGAATTGGGATACGCCAAATATTCATTGCAGCCATAATGATCCATAAATATTCAAGGGCATCCTTATTTACAGGAAATGCGATTAAATGTCCCCAAGGCTGGAAACTCACTACTGAATGATAAATGATTAGTAGGCCCAACGCCAATACGCGCAACCAGTCTACATCGTACCTTCTCAATAAATTATATCCCTGATTATTTTGAACGGTAAACTAGGGTAATTAAGCGCATGGAATTAATATCAAAAATAGATAGATGTAATTCGGTTGAATTAAGTAACCTAATCCGGGCCGGCACATAGATTTCCTTATCGGCACTGTAGAACATAATAAACTTTCCATGGGGTAGATACTCCCATGTTCCTACAACCTTTTCACCAAACAACCTCTCTTCTTTCTGATTGCTCTCTTTAAAAATATAGTAATCTTTTTTTCTTTTTTTCTCAATAGGTAACTCTCTGGATCCAATAATATAATTTGATAGCAACCATTTCTTATTCAATAAGTCTTCATATTTTATTTCTTGGGCAATTAACATATTGAGGATCAGAAGCCCAATAAATGCAAATTTAATTTTCAACAAAAGAATCCCCTATCTTACGTTCAGTTCTAACGGTATTTGCTTTGACATCAGTGGGATAAAACCATACATCTCTTAATTCCTTAATTGAAAAAAGTTTTAATTGGTCTCCATTATTAGGCGAATCCTTTTGGGTAGAATTACCATAGCTTAAGAGTGCTTTCGCGTTTATTTTATCGCCAAATTCAATTACAGAAACCCAGGAGTCACCGCCACCAACATACATATTTTTTTTATCGAATTTACCTGGCCAAGCTACTCTATACACACCTAACTCACCATCAACTCCATTTGCCGGTAAATCAATCCCGTTGTAACGGATACGATAATAATCTCCCCATGGTATATCCAGTCTCCCAAAATTATTTTCTATTTCATTTATTGCTTTTTCAAACAAACGTGCTGCTCTTTCGGGATCTGCAAATCCATCAGGGGTCTTATGAGGCTCATTGATATCCCATTTTATTGAATAATTCATTTGCTTTGAGATACCAAATTTTTTCGCCCACGTAAAGAAAAGGAGCATTCCCTGGCTTTTGGCGTCAGCATTTCTATCCCAATCTACCAATATATTTTTTGCTTCCTTTGCTTTTGGTGATCCATAGGATTCAATCGCTTCAAACAAATCATCTAAAATACGATCTGCAAACTCTATACGGGTCGACAGCTTATAATTCACAAGCTCATCAAAAGTAATTGAATAATCATCAATGATCATTCTGGCAGACCGCTGTGGACGAAAGTCCATTCTTTTTGGGGCCATGTATCCGGGATAGTTATCTGGGTTTAATTCCATGGGAATAGTTGATGTCCAAGGAGGGTCATTTGCATTTTGCAGCCACCCCGAGTTAGGGTTTTTAATTTTTGGTAGTTCCTCATAAGAATGATAATCTGTCCATATATCTTCGGATTTACCACCTGGGATGATACGGTTCCAATATTCCCACCCATCTTGTTTACGTTTGGGCACAAGGCCGTTAAAAAGATAGAATATTTCACCGTATTTATCTGCATACATGACATTCCAAAAGGGTATCTGAGCCATTTTGAGCGCAGATTCAAATTCTTCAAAATTGTTGCTATTCAACATTCGCCACCACTGTAAAAACATATTGGCCCGATCTACACCGGCCAATCGGATAGCGAGTACTTTATTATTCATCCTTTTTATTACAGGTCCATGACGTGTCTTCAGAATTGTAATTTCTTTTTCCTTTAAGCTTCCATCTTTTTGTTTGATTAATAAAGTTTTATTAACCATTTCAAAGGCCGTTTCCTTGCCATCCAATTCATATCCATCCCCCAAAATATTCAGTTCATAGGTGTCAGCATTATCAATCGTATTATCTGTATGGCTCCACCCTAAGGATTCATTGAAACCAATTGCTATTCCGGGCATTCCAAGAATATTGGCTCCATACATATTCCTCCCCTCCAAATTGAAATGATATTCTGTAAATAGAAACTCATTGAGCCATGGTAAATGAGGATTTTGTACTAGCATCGTATTACCGGAGGCAGATCTTTTCGGTCCGATGGCATATGTATTTGACCCCATATCAGGCCAGCGCTGGACCATACCTAGGTCATCTCCCCCAATGAAACGAGTAAAAACAACAAACATTCCATGCATATTGACATCTTTAGGTGTTACAGGTAGTACTATCTTATTTTTATCATTAATCTTATCGGGATGCCTTGATGCATAGGCGTTAATACCTTTAACAAAATTGGAATAGATTAATTTCAATTCAGGATCTTGTTGTACTTCCCATTCATCTGCCAGCTTATCAAATCCTAGCGTATGGACAAGCATATCATTTTGAAGGAATTCTTCACCCCAGTATTCCGACCCTCTACCCCGAGATCTGCCATAAAGTTCAAGCACCTTATTCCCATGATTATTCATAAGAGCCCACCCCTGAGCAAAAAATAAATTCTCCTTACTTGAGGCCTTAATATGGGGAACGCCATATTGATCCCAATTGATTGTCGTCTCAGAATCGAAATTAGATCCACAAGAATAAAAAAATCCAACCAACGTACATAAGAAAATATTTCTTAAAGATATGTTAAAAAATTTGATCTGCATAACTCCCCTAATTATTATTTTGGTTTCACAAACTTTAAAGTATATCTGTCACTTTCACCAATCTCTTTAAATCGCTTTTGGGATTTAGTTATATCTGACTTTTCTAAACCTCTTTCTGATAAAGTTGGTGGCAGGTTCCATACACCGCCAGGGTGATCCTTTGTATCCTTTGGATTTGCATTAATTTGAGAAGCACCGACATAAACGAACCCAACCGCCTCAGCATCCTTGATTAAGCAAGGTTCGCAAGTATATCCTTTCGCATCAATAGTGGTACTGCTTCGATGATCAGTAATACCAAAAACACCTCCTGGTTTTAGCGTTTTATAAACCGCTCGTAACTTTTCAAATTCTGAACTGCCAATCCAATTATGGTAATTCCTAAAACTAAGAATCATATCAGCCGAGGATTCTTTACCATAAATGGTTCCATTTAAGGGAACCATTTTAGCATTGCTGTAAAGTTTTTTATTACTATCTAGTCGCTTCTTTTCTCTAAGATAAGCGTTTCGAGTCCTTTCATTATCAGAATTTGGATCTGCTGTCGCACTGATATATTGACCTTTTGCATTAAGGAATGGTGCTAGAATTTCTTGATACCAGCCACCGCCAGGATTGAGTTCAACCACCGTCATATCATTTTTTAGCCCAAAATATTGGAGTGTTTTCAGAGGGTTACGAT
>LUMJ01000944.1_pt1 | contig 10110 bp, 14 predicted proteins | sample 729631 | NCBI WGS metagenome assembly LUMJ01 (sample SAMN03860266, study PRJNA289734) | marine metagenome | biome: seawater column; feature: ocean; material: water; isolation source: Red Sea water column Station 22 - depth 500m | place: Saudi Arabia: Red Sea | collected 2011-10-15 | depth 500 m | reverse complement strand
GATGGTTTCATTATACAAAACTGGAGATAAGCAAAAACTCAAGGAGCACATGGATCAAAAACGCTCACTCTTTCCAACAATGATGTATTTTGGAATAATGGACATGATGGTATTTAGTATGATGTTCAGCATGATGGGGATTGGAATGTCTGATTTTTTTGCTGGTGATCCTCAGGGAATGGAATATGCGAATGACGCAGGTATGGATAATGCAGGAGATGGTAGCCCTGGCGACGGCGGCGAAGGCGGATTCATGGATGGTGGATTCGATGTTGGGTTTTAACCGAAAAACAACTAATTTTACTAGTTTTTAGCTCTTTTTTGTCTAAAAATAACAGTATTTTGGGAGACATCAGGAGACAGTAATTTTTTCGTGCCTAGATCAGACTTATCAGAAACAATATGATCCTCAAATGATGAGGATCCTCCTACCAATCCTTGTAGTTTCTCTAATTGGGATTTTTGCCATATTACCATCAGCTTTTGCAGAAGATGATACATCTGATCAACAAGATGAGAAATTCACTCTTCCATATTGGGTCAAGCATATAGCGGAATATTGGTATATTGATAAGATATCTGACGAAGTTTTTCTTGGGACAGTAGAGTATCTTATTGAAAAGGAGATAATCGTTCTTCCCACTACAGATGCTGGCTCTAGCACCTCAAACACAATTCCCACTTGGGTAAAAAACAATGCTGGTTGGTGGGCGAACGACAAAATCGATGATCAGACGTTTGTTAACGGAATACAATATTTGGCCAAAATTGGATTGATCCAGGTTATCATCAGTAGCGGCGGTAGCGGTGGCGGCTACTAAAAAGGACAGTTTTTTGTGCCTAAAATACGAATTTTAGACTTCTAGAAAGATTATGTAGGCGCTTTACCAAGCAGGATTTAGAATGGGAAATAAAGGTAATACAAGAAGACATTATTGTAATAAATGTGGATTGAAAAACAACAAATGCAAATGTGAGGAATCGAAATGACAGACAAACCTAAAGACGTTGAAAAATATTTTGAAAACTCAAAATGTAAAATATGTGGCGTTGTAGTTCAACCACATTTTCAGGGCAATACTAAACTCCCAAAAGAAGAGCATTTGGCTGAAAAGCATCAGGATTTAGAATGACTGGTTTTTGTGCCTAAAACGGCTGCAAAATTATTCCGAATTATACATAACAACTAGTCTGGGTATCCTCATCAAGTTCTTGAGTGAGAGATCCTCCATTATTTCACCAGCTGAACCACATATTTTCTTGTTCCACAATGACAGCCCTTTTCCTGCACATCGTCAACAACAAGCAAGTCTCCTTTTTCTACGCTTACTGGCGTTTCTACATATATTTTCATACATACTAATAGTATCAAGTATTTATGAACTTTTATAATATAACATTAAGTAATGCTTAACTACCTTTTTCGGCAAAATTACGCATGCACTGAAGGACCCGGTCCTTCTCATGCGATGACATCTCCTTGTCGCAGCTGGGGCAAATCTCTGTCTTCTCCAGCCTTCCATTGAAGTATCTCCGAAAAATCTGGTTCTTCTCAATTTTCTCATTGATCGTATCCAACATGGTTTGATAGTGGTCTTTCAAGCTTTTGTCCACGTTATTGGATTTAAGCCGAATTTCGTACATTTCTTTCAAATCGCGTAATTCGCTTAATTTATTGCTCATATGCCAACCATTAGTTTTTTCTTTAACCAGTCCCATTCTGGTCGTTCGTCATCATCGTCTATCATAATCGGCTTCAAACAAATTTTGATTTTTGTTTCGGATAATAAATTTCACTATTCTAGAATAGGCTACTTCAGCCAGATCCAACATTTCGGTTTTTTCTATTTCTTGTTTTAGTAACTCCCCAAGTTCCTTTCTTAAACTGGCTTTTTGATGACTTTGGATGTGCCTTCTCAACATGACGTTCTAAACGATCAGGCGAAGAAAACTCTAGATCACACTTTTTGCATTTTGTTTCATTACTTTCATTTCCGCCAAAAAATCCCATGTATTGTATGCCACATACTTTGTGATAAAATGGATCATTTCACGCCTAAAACGGCTAAGGCTCTTTCTCAGGCGGCTCAGGCTCAGGCTCGTCTGCGGTCCACTTGCCTCCAATCTTATTTCGCGAGTCATCTGCGATTTTCGTTTCTGGTTTTTTCTTCCATCTTTTCTTGAACCAGAAAGTTAGTAGCGCAATACAAAAGAAGACAATTCCCATCTGGATGATAACGTCATTTTCCATCCTTGCTCAACCAATCATCTGAGTTTTACGTATTCATAAGCTCCAAGTTTGTTATCAAAACAATACTCGGTTTTTTGATAATTCTTTCGAAACTCTATAACCTGATTCGAGACTTCCTTTGCGTCTTTTTTATCAATTATTATCTGCTTGATGAATGACGCAATTTGTTGCATTTCAGACTCTTTCATACCCAAACGTGTAACCTCGGAGCTTCCAAGCCTAATTCCGCCTGGGTGCATATAGTGTCTCTTAGCCTTGATGTCGCCTGGAACAAGTTGGCGGTTTACAATGATATTTGCCTTTTCCAAATCTGCCTCAATTTTGCCACCATCGCCATAATCTAATACGTTTACAACAGCTTGGTGCGATTGCGTGAAACCCTTCTTTTCACCTAAAACTTTGAAGCCCAAGTCATTTAGTGCCACAGCCAAAGCTTTTGCGTTTTTAATTGTCTGGCTTGCATATTCTTTTCCAAACTCTAGAGTCTCGGCAAACGTAACTGCCTTCGCCGCCATGTGATGGATATGATGAGAGCTTGTCAGTCCAGGGAAAGTCGCCTTTTTGATAACCCCAGCATTTTGCTCAAAAGCCAAGACGAGTCCACCTTGGGGGCCAAACAGCGTCTTATGTGTGCTCATTGTCATAGTGTCAACTCCCTCACTTAACGGATCCTGAAATTCACCGCCGGCTATCAGTCCAGCAACGTGAGCCGCATCATAATTGATGTGTATATCATAACCCTTCAGGAAATCAGCTAGTTCCTTAACGGGATGAGGAAACAAAAACACAGATCCACCAAACATGGCTATTGTTTTTTCAGTTCCTCAACTTTGGTTTTTGTTTTATCAACATCAAGATTCATTTCATCAGAATCAAATGCGAAAAACTCAATTTCTAGACCATGTACAAAACCAGCAGTTCCGTGATGTTCTTTTTTACCATGAGAGATATGCCCACCAGCTGGAATTGATGGCGCAATCATAACATCACCAGGATTTGAAAAGGCTGAATAAACCGCCAAATTAGCAACAACGCCTGAAATTGGTCTTACATCAGCAAACTCGGCTTTGAACAGCCTCTTTGCAAGATCCATACATTGAATTTCAACCTCATCAATGTAGGTGCAGCCAGCATACACTCGCTCCCCGGGCCAGCCCTCAGCGTATCTATTACCAAAATCAGAAATTATGGCTTCCCTAACAGCCGGACTAGGGATGTTTTCGCTTGCAATTAAGGGAATAGAATTTTCAAACCATTTATTGTGTTTTTCCAAACTTGTAAAAACGTCATCGTAAGCGTCCTTATTTGGCGAATTGTTTGTCATACTATGTACGCCAGTTTTCCCAATTAAAAAATAGCGATTGATTGTAGTGGGAGTAAACAAGGTATAAAATAGGGAATTGAGCGTTTTTTCTAATATGTCAGCTCAAGCAACATCAGCAAACATGCCTGTTGTTTTGCTTAAAGAGGGTTCATCTCAAACAAAGGGTAGAGAAGCTCAAAAAAACAATATTTCTGCAGCTAAAATCATCGCTGAGATTTTACACACAAGCTTGGGTCCAAGAGGAATGGATAAAATGCTTGTTGACTCGTTAGGAGATGTCACAATTACAAACGATGGTGCTACAATTCTAAAAGAGATTGATGTACAACACCCAGCTGCAAAGATGCTTGTTGAGATTTCAAAATCAACAGATAACGAAGTTGGTGATGGTACTACATCCGTTGTAGTCCTTGCCGGCGCACTCTTAGAACAAGCAGAGTCGCTTATCTTACAAGATGTTCATCCTACAATAATTGTAGACGGTTACAAAAAAGCGGGAAACAACGCTTTACAATACATTAAAGAAATAGCTGAAAAGGTAACTCCGGACGATAAATCAGCACTGTTAAACATTGCAAAGACTTCCATGCAAACAAAACTTGTACGAAGAGATTCAGATAAACTGGCGGATATTGTTGTCCAGTCTGTACTGGCAGCTTCTGTAAGAGATGGAGAAAATTACACCGTAGATGTGGATGACATCAAAGTAGAAAAAAAGGCAGGCGGTTCTATTTCAGATTCTTCAATCCTTCAGGGCATTGTACTTGACAAAGAAATTGTCCATTCTGGAATGCCAAAAAAAATTACTAACTCTAAAATTACTCTTATTAACACAGCATTAGAAATTGAAAAGACAGAGATTGATGCCAAGATAAATATCTCAAACCCAGAACAAATGAAATCATTTCTTGATGAAGAAAATAAAATGATTAAATCCATGGTTGACAAGGTTATCGGGTCTGGTGCCACTGTTGTCTTTTGTCAAAAAGGAATTGATGATATGGCACAACATTATTTAGCTAAAGCAGGAGTGCTAGCTGTTAGAAGAATAAAAGAAAGTGACTTGACAAAACTTGCGAAAGCTTGTGGTGCAAGAATCATAACTAATCTTGATGATTTATCTGAAAAAGATTTAGGTGTTGCTGATGTAGTAGAAGAAAAAAAAGTAGAAGAAGATAGGTGGGTTTTTGTTGAGGGATGCAAGCACCCAAAATCTGTTACGCTTTTGTTAAGAGCTGGATCTCAAAGAGTAGTAGATGAAGTTGAAAGGGCTGTTCACGACGCAATAATGGTAGTTAAAGACGTAATGGAATTACCATTGATCGTAGCTGGTGGCGGAGCACCAGAAACATTTGCCGCAACCAAAATTGTAGGTTGGGCAAAGTCATTAGAGGGCAGGGAGCAGCTTGCAGCAGAAAAGTTTGCTGAAGCCCTGGAATCTATTCCGCTTTCACTTAGCGAAAATGCGGGAATGGATCCAATTGATACCCTTACAGCGCTTCGTTCTAAACAGCTTAAAGGGGATAAATGGACCGGAATTGACGTTATGAAGGGTGAAGTAGCAGATATGAAATCAAGCAACATTGTTGAACCTTTATCAGTCAAAAACCAGATTATATCAGCAGCAACTGAAGCCGCTTGTATGATTTTACGTATTGATGATGTAATTGCAACTGCCAAGTCAGCAGGCCCACCACCTGGCGCAGAAGGTGGAATGCCACCTGGAATGGGTGGAATGCCACCTGGAATGGGTGGAATGGGTGGAATGGGTGGAATGCCTGACATGGGCGGAATGATGTAATTTTTATTTGTAAATTCAACTAATTCTTACAAGCGAATTAAAATGACTAAATGGGCACGCATTAGAAAGAGAAAAGAACGTAGAAAAGCTGAAGTGGAAGCTGAAGAACATAGAAAGGCTGAAGAGCAACCAACAGCAGAAGTACACACAAAAGATCTTAGCACACAGCAAGAAAAGATTTCTGAAGTCGTTCAGCAGCCCCAAAAAAATACCAAGCACAAGTCATCTCAAATTCAAACCTCAAAACCAATTCTTTCACAGATTCCACGATATGTTTACTTGATCGCATTTTTTGCATTACTTTCAGGCGTTTTTTTTCCACTTATTACAGATGATCCGAGAGAGCAAAACCCTGACAATGTTATCAAGGGAACTGGAACTTTGTTTATTGGGCTTGTAGGAGCTATACTTGTGTTCAAATCTACAACATCAGATAAAAAACGAGGAATTCTTATGGGTTCTGGGTTTGGATTAATTGCAGTTTCGCTGGCACTTATATTTTCAATTGCATCCGTACCTTCTTAATTATTCAGACATCAAAGTACAGATAAAACTCGTGAGGATGTGGCCGGATTGAAATCTCACGCTGATCTCTTCTCTCCAACTCAATAATTCTATCAACTACATGATCTGTAAAAATCGGGTTTAGAAAACTTCTATCACTTTCAAGCGCATCTAAAGCCTCTCCCAAGTTAGCTGGCAAAATTCCTATACCTTTCTTTTTTCTTTCAGTTCTACTCATTTTATAGATGTCCTCATGAATTGGTTCTCCAGGATCTGTTTTTTTCTTTATCCCATCTAGCCCAGCAGACAAAACTGCAGAAAACACAAGATAAGGGTTAGATGATGGATCAGGAACCCTATACTCCAGCCTTTTTAGATGAGAGTATTTTTCTCCTTTAAAATGACCAGGAATTCTTATTGTTGCAGATCTATTAGCCGTACTCCACGCAATGTAAACTGGTGCTTCATACCCAGGTACTAGTCTATGGTATGAGTTGGTTGTTGGGTTTGTTATAGCGGTCAATCCCTGAGCATGCTCCATAATTCCACCACAAAAGTAGCGACCTGTTTGACTTAGTTCATCAGGATCATCTTTGTCATAAAAAGTGTTTTTTGCAGATTTCCAAAGGCTGACATTAGTATGCATTCCTGAACCTGAATCCATTGAAATTGGCTTAGGCATCATGGTAGCAATTTTGCCATGTTTCTTAGCAATGTTTCGCACTACATATTTGTAAGACTGGGCACTGTCTGCGGCATTTGTCATTTTATCATAACTAATATCAATTTCACACTGACCAGCTGTAGCTACTTCATGATGGTGATTATCACATAAAATTCCAAAATTCTCATTCAGTACCTCTACGCACTCGTTTCTGTATTCAGTTAACGTGTCCGAGGGCGTGCTGGGATAGTAGCCTTCCTGTAATCCCATTGGATATCCAGTACCTTCTTGGCTCCAAGGAGCCTCGTTAGATTCAATCGAGTATGATTGTCCCTTATACGGAGTTAATACATCCCAATGAATTTTGTCAAAAACAAAGAATTCAACTTCAGGTCCCCAAAAGCTGTCATCAAATCCTTGTGTCTTCAAGTATTCTTCAGCTTTTTGGCATATACCTCTTGGGTCAGTTTCTAATCTTCCTCTACCAGCTCCTCGGTAGATATCACATAGCATTCTTGCAGATTTTTTGTCTGTCATCCATGGAATTATTCCAAATGTACTGGGGTCAGGCTTGAGTATTAGATCAGAATCGTCAATACTAGTGAACCCAACAATGGAAGAACCGTCAAGTTTGGGAAGCCCATCTATCATTTGATCTTTTGTAAATGTGATCGACGAGATAGTAGTATGATGAAAGCGACCAGGAAGACTGGTAAATTGCAGATCGATAAATTTTATTTCAGAGCGTTTAATCATAGAGAAAACCTCATCACCAGAATATTGGATTTGAGTTGGTTTTCCTCCTATGACTTTATATGGCAATTTATTATCTTCAACAGAACAAAAATAACCCCAGTCATTTAAGGATTGTCAGGTACACTTCAATGTCAGACGAAAATAAAATTGATATCAAATATCTCCAAGCACTTGTCTTACAAGAATCTGAAAATGATTCAATTCAAGAACTTGATTCAGATTTTTACAACTCAATTTCAAAATTTATTGGAAATTTGAACAGTTTAGAGTATGAAGGAGTTGAAGCAAAAATCAAAAAAACTCTAGTTGACATGGTGACAGAGTTAACGACATTTCTCTTGAAAATGAGGCTGGAAAAGGCGTCTTTGGATAATTCTAGTTCTCCCATATTACTTGATGTAGAAAAATACATCCTTAACTCACAAAGAGAAATGGAAGAAAGAAAGGAAATAATACTTTCCAGAATACTGAGCGGAAAATCTAAACTATTAGAGCCTAATGACGAATAGAAATTATACCCTACAAATTTAGTTTTAGGTATGTCGCACCTTGATGTAGATATTATAGATTTTCTAATTCTTACCATAATTCCAGTCGCAATGCTTTTTGTAATTGAAATGATTTGTAGGGCAATTAAGATTGTCTCATGGATTAAACTGGTAATACAAGGAATTACGATGGTCGGTTTTGCCATTGCATATATGACAGTAATTACTCCGCATGTACTTACAGCACTTTGTTTACTTGCCTTGGCAGGTGCATTGTTCTACCAAGCTAGGCGTTCAAAAATTGATCCAAAAAAATCCAATTATTAGCATGTTGATAATTAACCAAACCGTCCCAACATTCTTCTGAAACCCTTACGCTTACCTGTACCGCCATCACGAACAACTCGCCGCTCGCCAAATTTCTTTGTTCTAATTTGTGTAAGCTTTACGCATCTATGGTCTTCTGGAAGTCTATGTTCTGAACAAAACGGATCCTTACAATAATTACATTCAAAAGGCATATCTGTCATATCTCCACAATAGGCGCACTTTTCTTGCAGCATAACTATGTTTTTTGTTTTTTCTTAATAAATTAGCTATCATGTTTTAAAAACACATTTACGATGTTTATTGAAATTAATGACAATGTCGATAGAAGGCAAAGTTGCTATTATTACGGGAGCAAGCAGCGGTATTGGTTATGCTACCGCATTAGCATTATCCAAGGCTGGAGCAAAAGTTGCAATAGGTGCTAGGCGAGTTGATAAGCTCTCGCAGTTAGAAAACGAAATTAAAAAAAATGGAGGTGAAGCGTTAGCGCAAAAACTCGATGTTACAAAAAAAACAGAATGTGATACATTTGTTAAACAAACGGTAAAAAAATGGGGAACAGTTGATATACTAGTAAACAACGCAGGACTGATGCCACTAAGTTTTGTAAAAAATCTGAAAGTTGATGAGTGGGAGCAAATGGTTGATGTAAATATCAAGGGAGTACTTTTTTGCACTGCTGCGGTCGTTCCACATTTGAAGGAAAAAAAATCAGGTCATATAGTTAATATTTCATCAGTTGCTGGCAGGCTTGTATTTCCGTCGGGTAGCGTATATTGTGCAACAAAACATGCTGTTACTGCATTTAGTGAGGGACTAAGGCAGGAATTAAGCACTAGATCCGGTATTAGGGTAACATGTGTAGAACCCGGAGTGGTTGAAACAGAGCTACTAAACACCATCACCGATGAGTCGTTGCAGAGCTTTATTGAAACAGCAAAGAAATCACAAGGTCTAAAGGCAGATGATATTGCAAGCGCAATTTTATTTGCCGTGCAATCACCAGAACACATGAATGTAAACGAAATTCTTGTTAGACCTACGACTCAAGAGCGTTAAAAATTTCTTATTATTTACTATTACATCCGACGGTTTAATAATTTCACGACATGCGCCTAAAGTAGGGGTCGTCGTCTAGATTGGCTATGATGCCAGCCTGGGGTGCTGGAGGTCGCAGGTTCAAATCCTGCCGATCCCATTATATCTTCAAGACATTTAGTAAACTTTCAAAACTTTTTCTGCTCTGATCTTGTTTATATCTGCGAAGAACATTAATGATTTTCTTCTTTTCAGGGATTTTGTAAACACCTTTTACTGTTTTTGAAATTCCAGAGCCTATGAAAAATGCTTGAGTTGCAGACGTAACATTTGAAACCCTTCGTTCCATACTTGAGCTTTCAAAATCAATAATGGTAATTTTCTTACCAACAATCACATGTTTTGGCATTCTACTTAATTCTCCATGATCCAAACCAATCATATCTAACTTGTAGCAATCTTCAAGAACTTTTTTAATCACTGCCTTAATTTGTGAAGGGCGCAATTTTGTCTTCAAATCAGAAATCCACTTACCGATTTTTTCACCTTCCAAATACTCCATCACAAGAAAATTTTTACTAAAATCTATTAATTTTGGTCCGACGCCACAACGGTTTGTTATTTGAAGTAATTGGGCCTCTTTTTTCAAATTTTTTCTCGGAGAATCATTTCGTCTGATTTTGACAGCAACTTTTTTTCTTCCTAATTTACCCAAGACTACGATTCCTACGTATCCTTTGCCTAGTATGCTAATAGTACCTATTTGTAATTCACCTTGAAATGAAATACTCTCTACACCAAGAGCCTTCAATTCTTTTATTCGTAATTGTATCTGTGCCCTAGTTCCCTTTGGATAAACCCAGATGTCCGAATATGGCGGTTCAGTTATTTTACTAATTTTAACGAAAGATTGTTTCATCTGTTACGGCAATGTTTGCAATTGCCTCTTTAATG
>LUMJ01000952.1_pt1 | contig 10112 bp, 9 predicted proteins | sample 729631 | NCBI WGS metagenome assembly LUMJ01 (sample SAMN03860266, study PRJNA289734) | marine metagenome | biome: seawater column; feature: ocean; material: water; isolation source: Red Sea water column Station 22 - depth 500m | place: Saudi Arabia: Red Sea | collected 2011-10-15 | depth 500 m | reverse complement strand
AGTTTTTTTATCTCCAATTCCGGTTACTTCGCTTGCTTTTCTTTGTTCTATTATAACATCATCTGGTCTGCTCTCAAGATCAAATGTTGATAATGGTGCAGCAACATAAAATGGGATATCATGGTTTTTTGCCATAGTAGCAACCTGATATGTACCAATTTTATTGAACACATGACCTGTTCGCAAAACTCTATCTGCACCAACTACAACCCCATTTACAAGACCATTTGCCATAGTATAACCAACTGCTGTATCTGGAATTAAGCTGACATCTATTCCATCGTGTTTTAGTTCAAATGCTGTAAGTCTAGATCCCTGTTGAACTGGTCTTGTTTCTGTGGCTATAACTTTGATCTTTTTTCCACTTTCCTTTGTGGCGCGTATAACACCTAAAGCGGTTCCATATGCTACTGTTGCTAAAGCACCTGCATTACAATGAGTCATTATTGTATCATCATCTTGAAATAATTCGGCGCCATTTTTTCCAATATTTTTATTAGTATTGATATCTTCTTCTGCCATCTGCTTTGCCTTGGCAATTACGGTATCTCTTATTTCAGAAATTGTTTTGCCTTGCTTCGCAACCTCCATTATTGTTTCCAATCCCCAAGATAGATTGACTGCAGTGGGTCTTGTCTCAAAAAGTATTTTTTTTGCATTTTCCAAATCAGATAATAAACCTTCTAACGTTTCAGATGAGCTTTGTAACACGGCAAGTGCCATCCCAAATGCTCCTGATACTCCTATAGCTGGAGCCCCACGAACAACTAAAGTTCTAATGGCGGTAGCAACATCATTGAAATCAGTATATTTTACAAAAACTAATTCATTAGGTAGTCTGGTTTGATCAATCATAACCACAGAATCATTCTTCCACTCTACAGTACGCAGTTCCATTATGATTTCAAACTAGTTAAAACCGGTTATATTACTTGCCTATTTTAGTTGAAAATAACTATTGAGTAGTTAACCATTTTATTATCCTTGAAGTTTCAATAACAACTGATGAAAATTTCTGATATCCAAAGATATGATTCTAGCAAAATGTATGAAGTATATGAAAAATGGCCAGAAATATCTAAAGAAAATTATTTTTCCAATGACTTGCAAAAAATACAGTTTAAGAATATAGATCATATTGTATTTGCTGGTGTAGGTGGATCTGGTAGTATCGGTGATGTGATATCGTCAATCCTATCAAAAAATGATATTCATGTTAATGTTGTAAAGGGATATCTTCTTCCAAAAACTGTTGACCATAATACACTAGTAGTCACAACTAGTGTTTCAGGAAATTCTAAAGAGGCTTTAACAATTTTACAAAATGTAAAAAAATCTAGGAGTAAATTCGTAGCGTTTTCTTCTGGCGGCAAAATAAAAAAATACTCGATTAAAAACAAAATACCCTACTATGAAATTCCTGAAATTAATTCACCACGTGCATCTTTTCCATGCTATCTTTATTCAATCTTAAATGTGCTTGATGATGTAATTCCTGTGAAAAAACGAGATGTTAGAGAATCAATTTCTCTGTTAATGAAAACAAGGAAAGAAATTTCTTCAACTAACCTAACAAACTCAAATCGAGCCTTATCACTGGCTAAATGGATTTCTGATTTTCCAATTATTTATTATCCTTGGGGGTTACACTCTGCTGCAATAAGATTCAAAAATTCATTACAAGAAAATGCGAAAATGCATGTATTTGCCGAGGACATAATAGAATCCTCGCATAACGGAATTGTTGCTTGGGAAAAGAGATCAAAAATTAAACCAATATTGCTCACAGGTAAGAATGATTATACAAAAACGAAAGAAAGATGGAAAGTGGTGAAGGAGTTTTTTAAGCTGAATAAAATACAGTACAAAGAAGTTAACTCTCCAGGTGGTAGTATTCTAACAAAACTTGTAAATCTAATTTATCTCTTGGATTACAGTAGTATATACTCGGCAGTTTTATCTAAAACTGATCCCACACCAGTCAAACCTATAGAATTCATCAAAAGTAGAATATAATTATACTAAATTCTTCCGAAAGTTTTACTGAATCATAGCAAATCAATTGCTATCAGCTTTAACATGAGTATTGATTTTTACAAGTTCAGGATTTGCCTTGAATAGTTTAATTACATCAGATAATAAAATTGGGCGTTTTTTAATATTTGAATATATTTTTTTGATTAATTCTAGATCATATTTTGTATTAACCGTACAATTAAAACGAGAAAGATCTTCAGAATTTTCAATACTTGTTTGCTTAAAAATCTCATTATTTTTATAAAAATAAGGTGTAACATGTTCTCTCTCAGATGCAAGTTTCGCATTTTTCCATGCATTTTCTAATGCAGAAAATGTGAAAACTTCAACATTATATCCCCAAGGATATGTCTGATGGAAGGTACTGATTTGTGGTTGATCTATTGTTATATAATCATAATTTTTTAATTTGAAATGCTCTACTACCTTATCTACTATTTCATAATCTATTAATGGATTATCTGCCGTAATTCTAACTATTTCTGAAAAGTCAAATTTTTTTGCACACTGATAATATCTATCCAAAACATCTTTTTTGCTACCTCGAAAATATTTTATCTCTCTCCTTTTGACAAGTTCTACTATAACATCATCTTCTTTTTGTTCAGTTGTAGCTACTACAAGATTTTTGGTTTGCTTACTATTTTTTAATTGATTAATTACACAATCTAACATCGTATTTTCGCTATCAATCTTCATCATCACCTTCCCAGGCAGTCTTGTGGAACTCATTCTAGCCTGCAGAATACAACCAATCATGAAAATTAATGATGTTTCAATAATTTATAGTGTTATTATAAAAAAAGCACAATACATAATAATCTTCTAATGTTTAAACGCAAAATCTCTGTAATGATAGAATTGTGAATGAAAGCAAGGTGCAAAGAGCATAAAAATTCTAACTATTATAAGAAATATTTAATTTGACCAACAAAAGCTCCTCCACCATGTGGAAAAAAGGGCATATTACTTTTCTGACTCATACTGATATTGAACCTACTAAACTTATCTCTGTTCTTAGACAGAGCCAATCTAATTTGGCTAGTAAAAATGATAAAAAAATTTTAGAAAGTATTTTGAATGATTTTGAAAATGAGAATTTTTCATTCTTGACTACTCAAGAGAAACAGTACTTGGAAAGAAATCCTCAAGAAAACTGGGCAAAATATCTTATTCATAGGCATAAATTCAATTATTACGAAAATTCTCACGTATTACCTGATTTTCCTCTTTATCTAATACTTGAACCTGTTTCTGCTTGTAATCTAAGATGCCCATTTTGTTGGCAAATAGATGAAAAATTCACTTCAAGTAAACAGATGGGAATGATGGAATTGAAACTTTTTAAAAAAATTATTGATGAAGCAGTTAGTTCGGGAACAGAGGCAATAACTTTAACCTGTAGAGGGGAACCTACTCTTCATCCGCAACTAGGTGACATGTTAGAATATTGTTCTGGTAAATTTATAGAATTTAAAATGAATACAAATGCAACAAAACTGAATAATAAACTAATTCACCAGATTTTAAAGAGTGGAATGACTGATTTGGTTTTTTCTGTAGATTCGTATTATAAAGAAGAATTTGAATCACTTAGAGTAAGAGCTGTATTTGAAGAGGTTGTAGAGAATATTAAAAACTTCAAAGAGATTAGAGACAAAGATTATCCAAACTCCGGTTGTGTGACCAGGGCAAGTGGCGTACAAGTATCAGAAAAACAAGATCCGCAAAAATTTGAAGAGTTTTGGAAGCAATATGTAGATTTTGTGGTTATGATACGACTAATGAATAGATGGGATATTTACAATAATTCCACGGATGTAGCAGGTACTTCTCCGTGCCATTATCTTGGTAGAAGTTTGTGTATCTATTTTGATGGTTCTGTAATACCATGCGACTATGATTATGAGGCTAAATTATCTTTAGGAAAAGTAGACGATTCGAGTATTAAGAAAATTTGGCATAACGAGAAATACAAAAAGATGTTTGATTCGCATAAAAACGGTAAACGAAATAATTACTTTCCATGTGATAGATGTCCTGTTGGTACTTAACTTAGGAGTAATTGGATATAGGAAGCATGCTGGAAAGCTAATTTCTTTCCTAGAAAAAAATTCTGAATGTAAAATTAATTACATTTATCACCCAACAAAATCTCTTGATGATAGATTTACAAACAGTTTTAGTAATCTATATGATTGTGATGCAGTTATAATTGCATCCCCTAACAAAACACATTATGAATACATTGAAAAACTGACTAAAAATTTCAAAGGATATATTTTTTGTGAGAAGCCACCTGTAACATCTTTTACTGAACTAGAAAATCTGGAAAAAATGCCTACCAACTGGAAGCAAAAAATTTTCTTCAATTTTATGCTCCGCTTTAGCGATCTTGGTGATATAATTAAAAACAAAATAAACTCTGATGAATTAGGCACAATAATACATATTGATATTCATGATGCAAAAGGTCTAGCGTTTAAAAAAGAATACCCCAGTTCATGGCGTGCAGATGGAAAAACTAATTTGCATAATATACTTGATGCAAACGCTATACATCATCTTGATTTAGTTAACCTGCATCTAGGAAAAATTGATAAATTAACATATTTCCCCTCATTGGTTTCAGAAAATGGCACGTCGTTTGATACTAGCTATGTTATATTGAGATATCAAAACGGTGTAACGTTATCAATTTTAAATTCCTATGCAACCCCATTAATTAATGACGTTTCAATTATAGGAACTAATGGTCGCCTCACAATTAGGAACAATCATCTCGAAATTCAATCACCAAGGGATATTTTTGATGAAAATGGATTGTTTACAAATCCACCAATTTCTTTCCAATCAGATTTTTCAATTTCAAACGATGCTGAAAATTCATTGAAAAAATCTCTTAATTATTTCATTTCTCATGTTAAGGAAAACAAGAATTTTGATTTGAAATACTTTGACACAAGTGTGCAAACAAATCGTCTAGTACTAGAATTGAAGCAGTTAAAAATTAACGAATAAGATCGAGTATTTCTTTGGCAACTCGCTTAGCACCAAAACCATCAACAACATATTTACCTTTTGACGTATTTTTTTCACCTCCTTCAATTGCATATTTTACAAATTTTTGTATTCTCAGCTTTGTTTTCTTATTAGGAAAACCCAAATTCCATGCTATTTTTTTATTCTGCCATTCTTTAGCAGTAACTCGTTGATGTTTGTATTGACATATGATTGCAAATGGAACTCCTAAAGATGCAAATTCATAGCTTGTTACACCACCTGCACACATACCGAATTTAGAATTAGAAATTTCTTCTTTAAGGTTAGTAGTTTCACGTATGATTTTGAGGTTGTTAGGAAATTTTAATTCGATTTTTCTGACTAGTTTAGATTTTGGTGTTGCTTGCCCTAAGATAATTTTTACTTTAATTTTGTCTAAAAATTTTTCGAGTTGCTGGCAAAGAATTTCCACAATATTTTGTTCGTCAAATCCACCAAACGTAGCTAAAATTAAATATTTTTTTTTGCGTGGTTTATCAATAATCTCATACTTTTTGTTCAGAGTTTGGTACTTTGGTCCAAGTAAACACCTGGCCCCAAATCTATTCTTTGTAATACTATTTTTAAAACCTATGAATCCATTAATTACCAAATCTGCTTGATAATCAATTTTTTTAACATCCGAAATAACTGCAGTTTTGATTTGTTTATGCATTGCTTTTACGTAAGTCTTTGTTATTAAATCATGTTTAATTACTATTAGAATATCTATGTTGTTTTTCTTTACAAATTTTGTGGTTTGCTTAATATCTAATTTTACATCAAGTCCTTGTTTCAGCGGAAAAATATTTTTAAAATTATACTTTTTTAGTAATTCAATTGCATTTCCATAATCTTCAACAAGGAAAAAAAATTCGGCTGGTTTGAGTCTTGAAGATAAATTCATTGCATGATATACATGCCCTAATCCATATTCCTTATTTTTTGCACGCCCACCTGAGATCCTAAAAAGAATTTTTGCATTTTTTTTTAACAATTGTGAACTTTTTGAATTGAAATCGTTATTTAGTTTTTTTGATAATCTATGAATTAAACGTAAAGTTTTTAGACATATCAATATCTCACTAATTCGAATTGGTAAATAATTTGGATACAGCGTGCTCTTATCTTGAAATTGATGGAAAGGTGATCGGTCCACATAAACCAACATATTTTATTGCTGAAGCTGGACTGAATCATAATACTGATATTAAATTAGCAAAAAAACTGATAGAAGAAGCACATAATTGTGGAGCTGATGCCGTAAAATTTCAGACGTTCAAATCAGAAAAATTCTTAACTCCAACAAGTAGCTATTACAATGGATTTAAGCAGGCAGAGCTTTCTTACGATAAATTTGCGGAGTTAAAGGATTTTGCTAAAAGTGTAGGTATTACATTTTTTTCAGCACCTTTTGATATAGAAAGTGCGGATTTTTTAAAAGAAATTGGTGTGCAGTGTTTTAAAATTGCGTCAGGTGATTTTACTGATCTACCGTTGATAAGACATGTTGCTAAAATGAACGTGCCCATGATAATTTCTACTGGTGTAGCAAATATGGAAGAAGTTGAGGAGGTAGTTAATTTGTGCATGTTTGAAAGTAATAAAAAAATTGCATTACTACACTGCATTGCACATTATCCAACAGACCCAGAGGAAGCCAATCTGTTAGCGATGGATACTATGAGAAAAAAATTTCATGTTCCAGTGGGTTATTCAGATAATGGAGAATCATTATTGGTAGATATTGTAGCTGCAAGTATGGGTGCAAATTTGATTGAGAAGTTGATTTCAAAAATAAGAATAGTTGAAAGTATGCATGGTGACGGTATAAAAGCGCCACAAATTTCAGAAATGGAAGTCAGACAGGATATACGTAAATCTATTACAGCTGCTGAGGATATATCTGAAAATGAAATAATTACTGCGGAAAAATTACTGACTAAAAGACCTGCTATTGGAATAAAACCAAAATATTTTGAACGGGTGGTTGGTAAAAAGGCTAATAAAAAAATTAAAAAAGATACTGCAATTCAATGGGAAGATCTATCTTAAAAAAAAATTGAAAAACGTTTGGATGTTCAATAATGAAAATTAATGAAGAAATTAAGGAATATTTAGAGAAACAAAATGATTGTGTCTCAAATATAATGAGAAATCAAATACAAATAGTAGAAGAAATTTTTAATTGTTTAATCAAGTGTAGAGAAAGCGAAAACAAAATTTTCCTTATCGGAAACGGTGGAAGTGCTTCAACCGCATCTCATTTTACTTCGGATCTTTTAAAAACTGCTATTACAAAAGACACGAAACGATTCAAAGCTTATTCATTAACTGATAACATGCCTGTAGTATTAGCATGGGCTAATGATTCATCATATGATGAGGTTTTTAAAAATCAATTAGAAAGCCAGATTGAAGAAAATGATGTGTTGTATCTGCACACACTATCGCTTTTACAGGAAAAGATGGAGGAAAACTAGCCAAAATTGCAAAAATTAATCTTGTAATACCTAGCGATGATATGTTAACCATTGAGTCTATGCACCTTTTAATTTGCCATTTGTTAATAACCATGATTAGAAAGCAGGGCAAACCAATGTTTACATATTAAATTAATTAAAATATTTTTTAACTATTTCTAAAAGTGTTTGATCTTTTTTGAGAAGAATTCCTTTACATTCAGCTTCACTTGCAGCAATCAAGTCGCTCTCTGAATCCCCAATGAAATAACTTTTCTCCAAATCTATGTTAAAGTCCTCACTGGCCTTAATTAGTAAACCTGGCTTTGGCTTTCTACAATTACAGTTTTGTTCAGGAGTATGTGGACAGTGATATATTGAATCTACATATGTATTATATTGTTTCAAATAATTTTTTAGTTTAAGATGTATTTCTTCTAATTTTGTTTCTGAAATAATCTTTCTGCCTATAACTGATTGGTTTGTAATAATTATTACCAAATAGCCTTTTTCTTTTAATAATTTAATTGCCTCCCCAACACCACTAAAAATTTTAAATTCGTCTATATTTTTTATATGATCAATTCTTTGTTCGTTTATTACTCCATCTCGATCTAAAAAAACTGTTTTATTCTTCATTTTCGATAAACTGTACTAGAAATTATTCCAAATCTTTCATATCTTGAACCATTGTACTTGTATCTTTGTACTTAAATTCTACCCTAGGAATTCCAATTTTTTTCAAAGCCCTTATAATTTTTTGATGTTTTTTTGCACCTGTATAAACAAAAAGATGCCCTCCACCACCAGAACCCGTAACTTTCATAGATTTTGCACCATTTGATTCCACAATTTTACAAATTGAGTCTATTTTTTTATTTGTTACACCCTTAGCAAATTGTTTTTTTTGTTCCCAACCTTCATGTAAGATTGATTCAAAACGTCCCAGATCATTATTTCTAAATGCGTCTCGCATATCCAAAGTAAGATTACTAACTTTATGTAAAGCAGAAATAGTTCTATTATTAAGACGTTCAATATTTTTTTGTTGAATTTTTAATATTTCTGAAGAAGGTTTTCTTTCTCCCAAAAAAAATAACATGGAATTCTTTTCAAATTCCCTGAGAGTTGATTTATTTAATCGAATAGGAGTTACTGTTACATTATCTTTTGAGAATTTATATAGATTAAAACCACCAAAAACGGCAGCAAATTCATCCTGTTTACCAATTCCCCATTTTAAAACATCATGACCAATCCTAAAAACTTCCATAGCCATTCTGTGTTTGTTCCATTTCTTTTTTTGAAATTTTAAAATTATGTTTACAATGTTGGATGCTAATGAAGAAGAAGCGCCTAAACCAGAACCAGGTGCAACGTCAGCAGAATAAAACAGATCTATACCATTAGAAAATTTCATTTCCTGTAAACATGTTATTGCTATTGCATGACCAAACTCAGGTTGAATGTTTCGAAGTTTTTTTGATGAAAAATATGTGTGGTAATCAGGTGAAAAAGCTTGGAATAAGTTATCAGTTCTTAATTTAGCGGCAACAAATGCAAACTTGTCAATTGTTGCAGAAATAGAGTATCCGTCGTATTTTTTGTGATATTCTTCTAAATCTGTCCCGCCACCAACAAAGCTTATTCGAAGTGGAGATCTGCCTAATAACACATTGGCAGTTAAAAGCGGTTTTATTTATTAATTGGTTACAAAAAATCAGTTTGGTGAACTTATTCCAGTTTAACAATCTTAGCGTTTTGGTAACTAGCGCTGACATATTTGTACCTAGTTTTACTTGTGATAGACTAGTAGAATTCGGTGCGAATGATTTCTACGTCATTTTTAAAGTTCAAGAAGACAGCCAGTATTTGAATTGAAAATAACGATAGGGATTCCTGCATATAATGAAGAGAATAATATTGCTGGCATCATTACCAAATTGAAGAAGGTTACAGATTCAATCATAGTTTGTGATGATGGTTCATCAGATATGACTGCAGATATTTCTAGAAATTTAGGAGCTATTGTTATCAAACATGAAAAAAATAGAGGTTATGGTGCTGCGATAAATACTATCTTTCAGAAGGCAGTAGAAATAGAAAGTGATGTGCTTGTTACATTTGATGCAGATGGGCAACATAGAATAGAAGATATCCCAAAATTACTAATACCAATTGAAAAAAATAGGGTGGATGTTGTTATTGGCTCACGATTTTTAAAAAATGAAAGTGATGTTCCAAATTATAGAAAAATTGGAATTAAGGTGATAACGGGAGTTACAAACGCATCAATAAATCAAAAATTAACTGACGCACAGAGTGGATTCCGAGCTTACAGTAAGCAAGTTCTGGCAGAAATTTCTCCGTCAGATATAGGAATGGGTATTTCTACAGAGATTTTGATCAAGGCTAGCTCTAAAGGTTTAAAAATTTCAGAAGTTCCAATCACAATTTTATATCCAGGAGATACATCAACACATAATCCTGTGAGTCATGGAACTTCAGTTTTAATCAGTACCATAAAATTTACATCAATAGAACATCCACTAAAATTTTATGGTATACCAT
>LUMJ01000521.1_pt1 | contig 10113 bp, 9 predicted proteins | sample 729631 | NCBI WGS metagenome assembly LUMJ01 (sample SAMN03860266, study PRJNA289734) | marine metagenome | biome: seawater column; feature: ocean; material: water; isolation source: Red Sea water column Station 22 - depth 500m | place: Saudi Arabia: Red Sea | collected 2011-10-15 | depth 500 m | reverse complement strand
ATTCCTACAGTTTACAATATTTTGTGTAATGGCGGTATTGGTTTGGTTTGTTAATTCATACTCGTTATTTTCTTAAAGTTGTAAAACTTAATTTAATTTATTTTTATTAGTATGATAAATTATGAATTAATGTGAAAAAATATGGGGAGATTAACATAAGATTTTCTGAAATGGTGACTGAGATTCAAATTAAACAACTGAAAAAATATTTTAAAGAAATGCCTATTGATGAAACTTTATCTGGTCTGAAATTTGCAAAAAATCGTTGGGTTGCTAAAGATGCTGGTATATTAAAAGTAGGTAGGAAGAGCATATTAAAAAAAGAAGTTCATTCTGTTACTAGTGAACAAGCTTTATGGAGATTAAAGAATTGGAAGATGATGATTGCTAATTATCGTAGAAGAGGCTATAGTTATCCTACTATTTCTAGAATTAAAAAACATCTAATTTTAGTTTCTAAGAATAGCCCTAAATTATAAACTCTTTTTCACGTGAAATATTATTAATTGTATCTGATGGTGGTGCTGGAATGTTAGTTTTTGTTTCACCTTCAAGAACAGTATGCACTTCTTCTAGTATAGCTCTTGTATCAGCATTATCCTGGTTAGATTCCATTATAGATTCTGTTTTTAACGAAGAATCTGATATCATATTTCCAAGCATGTTTGATAGTTCATTCATTGTAGTACTAATTTCTGGTACAAACCCAGAAATTGATGGGGCTAATCCTTTGATTAATGACATGCATGGGCTTAGTGTCACTACTACATCTCCTAGCTCAGAAACAGTGTTCAATCTAAGCTTAATCTGCTCCATTGCTAATTTTGCGTCTCCAATAACTTTTCTTACTTTTCTAATTTCTTGTACTTCTGACGCATATGCTTTTGCACGTGGCACATTTCCTGTTTTTTGTGCTGTAACAATTTTTTGAAAAACACGATCATGATTTTGTTGTAATTTTTGTTGTGTTTCATCAAGTCTACAAATTTGAAGTTGTAATTTTTTTTCCGCAAATGTTATTCTGTTTTTTAACGATGTTTCAGGCTTCACTTTATCAAGAACTTTTTGTGATAAATTAATACCACTTTTTATATTATTCCAATTCTTACTTAAATAGCCCATTTTACAAAATTAATTCAAAAAATCTACATTTTGTAGTCAAACTAAAAAAAAATGATCTAAAAGGATCAACTTTTTTTATGTAATGTTACACTTGTGGGTAATTTTAGTATTTTACCATTAAATAATATTTAAATTTAAAATTTCTCCACTTACTTTTTATTTAATAAATTTCATATTTTATTATGAATAAGCGATTTGTGATAGTTGGTATTGCGTTGGTAACTATCATATCTATTGCTTTTTTTGTTGGTTCACCAATGTTTGGTGGTTTTGACCTCATTCGATAATAATTATAGTCGAAATTTATTTTTTGCAGATTCAAACACACTTAATGAGTTTGTAATATGATTTTTTGTTAACATGGCCGTAATTGAAAGTCTTATTCTTGCTTCATTACGTGGAACAGTAGGATATCTTATTGGTTGAGCAAATATCCCATTTTTAAAAAGATACTTGCCAAATTCTAATGTTGTTTTTTCTTTTCCAATAATTATTGGTATTATGTGTGATAATGATTTCACATCAAACCCTATTCCTTTTAGCCCTTTTGAAAATATATTTACGTTTTTCCATAAATTTTTTCTTTTTGCCTCTCTATCAGAATCAAATCTTTTGATTGCATCATCTACCAGAAATGTAGGCAGTGCTGATGTATAGATGAATGATTTTGATTTATTGATACATAGATCAACCACATTTTTTTTTGATGATATATATCCACCAAATGATCCTAATCCTTTACTTAAGCTACTGGTATAAACGTCAATTTTTTTTGATACACCAAAATGGTTTGCTGTGCCTTTACCGTCATTACCAAGAATAAAATCACCATGTGCATCATCAAGTATAGTTATAGCATCACTTTTATCAGAAATTTCAGATATTCTTTTCAAATTCGAAAAATCTCCATCCATACTAAATATTCCTTCTGTAATTATGAATTTTCGCTTAGCACTTGTTTTAATTTTAGATTTTAAGTCATCCATATTATTGTGTTTGAAAATTGATATTTTTGCATCGCTCATTTTACAAGCTTCAATTAGACTTGCATGATTTTTCTCATCACTCAAGACAAGATCATTATTTTTAACAAGTGATGTTATGACACCAAGGTTTGCCATATATCCTGTTGGGAAAACTAATGAATTTTCCTGTGATTTGTGTTTAGATAATTTATTTTCAAGAATTTTAAATGATTTATTATTTCCTGCAATTAGTCTAGAACTAGACTGATTTTGTTTTTTTTTAATTTTTGATGGCTTGATTCCTAAATAATCATTTGAGGAAAGGTTGATCAGAGTTTTGGAATTAATAGTAATGTATGGGCCATTAGTTATGGTATCATTCATTTTTCGATAAAGGTTGTTTCTTTTGATATTTTTTAATTCAGAATTAATATATTCTAATTTATGCTTCAAGATGTATCTTTTCAATCATTTTCAAGTCTTTTTGTATAGGATTTCCATTCATTGTCAGATATCCTGCACTAATAATCCCATTTGCACCACTGAGTAATAGTTTTTGTCCACTATCTTTCAAATTAAGCTCTCTACCACCGGAAATTTTAATTATTGAATTTGGCAAAAGGAATCTAAGTATACTAAAAACTCTCAAAATTTCTAAATTATTTAATGGTGTTTGAAGTTCTAACGGCGTGCCCTCCATAGGAACCAGCATATTTATGGTAACTTCTTCAGGCTCAAATTCTGCAATTTCAAAAACAAGCTCCTCACGTTGCTTTCTTGTTTCACCTAAACCAATAATTCCACCGGTACAAAGCTCTAACCCAGCTTTTCTTGCAATTTCCAATGTATTTACTCTATCTTCATAAGTATGTGTTGAACAAATTTCTGTGAATTTACTACGAGATGTTTCTAAGTTATGATTATATCTTTTCACGCCTAACATCTTTAACGCTCTAGCCTGCGTTTCTGTCAAAAATCCAAGACTACATTCAATTGAGATTCCAACTTTTGTATTAATCTCATCTATAATTTTACAAACTTTTTTAAAATCAGCATCATTTGGTTCTCTCCATGCTGCCACAAGGCAAAATGAATTCGCTCCATCGTTTTTTGCATTCAGAGCTTGTTTTACTACCTGTTCAGTGGGAGTAAGTTGGTAATCGTTAATTTTTGTGTTGAAAAATGCAGACTGAGAACAAAATGTACAATCTTCACTGCAAAAATTTTTTTTAATATTTGCTAATTCTTCAATATCCACTTTTGAACCTTGATTATGCCTTGTAATGAAATTTGCAGCTTCAGTTAATCCTGTGATATATTTATCATCTACATTAAATAATTTGGATGCATCTAATTTTGTTATTTTTTTATTGTTAATTACATCATTTTTGCATTTCAGAATTAGTTTTTGGGTCATTTTTAATGGTTATTTTATATGAAATTTATAGTTAAACGTTAACTTAGGCATTCTTTTAGGTTAACGATTAATACTAGTAAATAATGTTTATGCAATAATGAAAACTCAAAGTTATGTGTGGCATCCGAATACGCAGATGTCAGAATGGTCAAAATTTCCAAAAATTATTCGTGGTGAAGGAATGTGGTTAATTGATGATGATGGTAATAGATTTCTTGATGGTGTGGCTAGTATGTGGTGTAATGTTTGGGGTCACTCTAAGCAGGAATTAATTAGTGCAATAACAAATCAAGCAAAAAAGCTACAACATTCTTCATCATTTAATTTTACAAATGAGCCAATTGAAATTTTAGCTAAAAAACTGGTTAAATTGTCTCCGAATATGACCAATGTGTTTTTTTCTGATAATGGTTCAACTGCTATGGAGGTATCGATAAAAATTGCCTTACAGTATTGGAAAAATCATGGTACAAAAAACAAAACAAAGATTGCTACACTCAAAAATGGTTATCATGGAGATACATTTGGCGCAATGTCAGTAGGCTATGTACCAGAATTCTTCTCTAAATTTAGGACAAAACTTTTTCCCACAATTCAATTTTCTGTACCTCAAAATAATCTAATTCCAAAAAATGTAACTTGTGATGAATTTGAACAACAATGTCTATCAGATATTGAAAAAAAACTAGAGAATGATGATTCAATTGCTGCATTTATCATGGAGAGTGGTGCTCAAATGGCTGGTGGGGTAATAATTTATCCAAAAAACTTTCAAAAAAAGATTGGTCAGATATGTAGAAAAAATAATGTTTTGTTAGTACTTGATGAAATTGCTACAGGATTTGGTAGACTTGGCTCAATGATTGAATACAGATCTCAAAACAGTGCTCCTGATATAGTTTCATTTGGAAAAATGCTGACTGGTGGATATCTTACTTTTGCTGCAACATTGACTACTAAAAAAATATATGATTCATTTTTGGGAAAATTCTCTGAAATGAAGCATCTTTTTCATGGGCATACTTATACTGGAAACCCAATCTCTGCAGCTTTGTCTCTTAAAAATTTAGAGCTTTACAAAAAATATAATCTGATTAATAAAATTCAAAAAACATCTAAAATTTTTCAAGATAGGATAGATGAAATTCATAATCTAGATTTAGTAGGCAGTATTAGACATAAAGGAATGGTTATGGGCATAGAATTGGTAAAAAATAAAAAATCAAAAAAACCATTTGCTGCAGTTAATTCAATCAATAAAATAGTTTTTGAGGAAGGTCGAAAAAACAATGTCTATTTTCGCACTCTTGGGAACATAGTAATGTTGGTTCCCCCTCTTGCTATTTCCCAGAATGATTTGAATTTTTTACTTGATGGAACAATCAAGACAATTAGTGCATTATCTAGGAAGGTATAATGAAGTCTCTTTTTGTTACGGGCAATGATACGGATGTAGGAAAAACATGTGTAACTGCAAGTATCGTAAAAAATCTTCGAGATATGGATATTGATGTTGGAGTTATGAAACCATTTGCTTCTGGATATAAGAAAAATTCTAATTCTCTATCTCAGGATGTTGAAATTCTAATGAAATATTCAGACTCGCACGATCCTATAGATTTAGTTAATCCATATTTTTTTGAAATACCAACTTCTCCATATGATGCAGCTAAAATTCTTGCTAAGAAAATTAGCCTCCAGAAAATAACTGATGCGTATGATAAACTGCTCTTATCCCACGATTTAGTGATTGTTGAAGGAATTGGGGGATTGATGACTCCTATAACTCAAAAGTATTTTGTCTCAAATCTTATTTCTGAACTTGATATTGATATGATTGTTGTAACGGGTTCTAAAATTGGCACTGTTAATCATACATTGTTAACACATGAACATTGTAAGCAAATGCATCTAAAATTAAAGGGATTTGTTATCAATCAAACAGAACCTGGTGGTTATGAATTGCCCAATTTGAAGCAACAAATTATGGAATTGACTAATCAAATTGTGTATTGTACAATACCATATCATGAAAATTTTGATTTGGATCTTTACATAGAAAATTTTAAAAATTTTGTTAATATTTCAAATTTCGGTTTTAATAATACTTAATTTATTCAACAAATGTATAATGACGTTCACCACGACTTTCGAGTGATGTATTAACATCAACAAGAATGAATTCTTTTTTAGCTGAATGAATATTTTTTTCTATACCACGTTTATTTTCATGCATCTCTTCATATTCTTTTAATGTTAGTTTAGTTCTGGGTCCAAGCTCTGCTTCCAGATTCATTTCTTTTACAACTTGTTCATATTCAGGTTGTATTACACCGCTAAATATCATAGCACTGGCTCCACTTCCATAAGAACAAAATCCTATACGTTTTCCTTTCAAGTCAACACCTTTCTGATATTCAAATTCTAAACTGCTTCGGAATCCAAGATATAGAGATGCAGTATATAGATTACCTATCATTTTAGAGGCAATTAATGAACTGGCTAGTTTTGATTCGTAAAGTTCTAAATATTCAGGAGTTTTTGTAAATAATTTTGTAAACTGGTGATCCTTGGCCATAAATTCTGCATCGGCAAGAACTGACTCTATTGTTCCACGTGGATCTTTTGGAACTGGCTCTTCCATTTCTATCTCTTCAATTATTTTATTCCATCTAGGTAATGTTCTCCATTCATGTCGTGCAAGATATGCTAGAGCTTTTTTGCCCATGTTACTGTATGGAAGATGCATGTTTAGGTAGTCAATGTGATCAAGTATAGTTTCATCGTCGTTTAATTTGATCAGCCCCGTATTTTTTGCTTTTCTCTTGTAATCAGATAAAGCATTTTTTACTTGGATCAGATAAAGAAGATTAGAATATTGACCATGAACAATAGGTGTCTCTTTTCCAAATGGTCTGTAAAAGTCGTATTCATTTTTTATTGATGTTGATGTTACCTTTGGATCAAATGCTAGTAATCTAGGCTTATCATTTAATAGCATTGCAATAGCACCTGCTCCTTGAGTTACTTCACCGCTGGAGCCCATATCATATTTTGCAATATCTGAGACAACAACTAGTGCATGTTTATCTTCAGATTCACCAGCTCTAATCCAATTAGTGTTATCATATAATGCATATGAACCGCTTACACATGCAAATTTACATTCAATTCCGCCACAATGTCCAAAAGTTTTTTCACCATAAACTTGTTCTAACATTCCTATAACATAAGAATTCATAGCCTTTGATTCATCAAATGATGATTCTGTGGCAACATATAACCTGCCAATTTTGTCAGGTGTAAGTTTATTTTTTTGCATAATCTTAAGACATGCATTTGCAGCAAGACATGCTGGATCCTGATTTGTATCAACGATAGCCATTTGACCAATACCTAAACCACGTTCTAATTTTACAGGATCCAATCCACGTTCACGTGCAAAATCTGATGCCTCAACATATAGTTGTGGAATGTATATTGCAATATCATCTATCCCTGCTGCCATGAGCTATGCGTTTCTAACTTAGAATATATACATTTCTTAGTTAATTTTTACATATAATTTACAGAATTTTATGTATATCTGACTATGAATCATGTATAAATTCTATTTTTTCAACATAGAATCAATAGTTCTCTCAAAAGCAGTATATGGTTGTGCTCCATGAATCTTTGATATTTCATTTTCTGGTCCGATCAAAAAGAATGAAGGGGTACCTGTCACACCAATTGTATTTGCATCCTTTATACTAGCCTTAATCAGATTCATCCATTTATTATCTGACATACATTTAGAAAATTTATTCATATCCAAGCCTATATTTTTAGCAAATTCATTCAAGCTATCATCTGTTACCCAACCTGTATTTTCACCTTCCCAATTATTGTATAGCATATAATGATATTTCCAAAACATTCCCTGATCTTTAGCACAGTGAGTAGCATGTGCCGCGTTTATAGAACCTTCACCAGGTGTGACTATCATATCCTTAAACAATATTTTGACATCACCAGTTGTAACATAATTATTCATAATCAAATCATGAGTTTGTACAAAATGTTTTTTACAAAAAGAACATTGATAATCTCCAAATTCAACTAGTGTTATAGGCGCATTAATATTTCCTAGTATTGGGGATCCATTTTCTACAAGAGCATCCAGTTTTTGTGTTTTTTGCAATTCTTCAATATTAGTTATTGTTGGTGATTCTACCAAAGACTGTGAATCTTTTTCATCAATAAAATTTCCCAAAAATATACCAAGAACAAGACAGCTTATTGCAATTCCTGCACCTAACGCAATTGATGGCATATGTAAATATCTAGTTTCTTTAAGATTTTTTTTTATAGTTTGGTCAGTTAATAGCTCTGATGAATTTGTTGTGAGCGGGTCTTCCTTAATGTCAGTTATTTTAGACTCATCAATACTAGATCCATATGCTGTATTTTCCACAAAAAAATCTGAGTTTTTGTCATCTGAACCAGGTTCCAATATAGCCATTACCAATGTTCTATGGATTTAGGTCTTTGTAATTAAAAAACAGAAATACTTGAAAATTAATTATTTTAACCTAATAGATCGTTATACCATGCAGTATCTAAATAAATAACAACTGATTCAAAATAATTATGAAAAAGGTTTTTGTTAATGGTTATGGGTCTATTGGAAGCCGTATTGCTAAATTTATCAAAGATGATCCAGAAATCCAAATAATAGGCGTGGGAAAATATTCCCCAGGTAAAAAAGTACAGTCTGCAATAGATAATGGATTTTCTGTTTATGTTCCAAAAAACAAGATTAATGATTTCAATGAATATGAAATTGCTGGTTCAATTGAATCTGCATTGGATGATTGTGATTTGGTGATTGATGCATCTCCAAGCGGGCATGGTTATCTTAACAAGAAAAATATCTATGAACCTAAAGACATTATGGCTATTTATCAAGGAGGCGAAACTGTTTTTGGTGATAATGCGGTATCTGATCTTCTTTTTAATTCTAGAGCCAACTATCCTGATGCCTTTGGAAAAAAACATGTGGTGCAAGGTAGTTGTAATGTAACTGGAATGGGTCGAATTTTAAACCCGTTAAGGGAAAAATATTCAGAAAGATTAGAGCGATTTGATGTAACATTAGTAAGAAGATGGGCTGATCTTGAACAAACGGACAAAGAAATTATTGATACTATTGAAATGGCGGAAAAACCACATCATGGTGATGATGTTAAATCATATTTTGGTAAAGACGCACCACTGTTTGTAAGGGCAATTAAGATTCCAACACGGCAAATGCATTTACACATTATGGATATTAGATTTAAAAATAATGCACCAACTCCAAATGAAATTCATCAGTTGTTTAAAGATGAATATGGTGTTTCAATTTTATGGACAGCTAAAGGAACGAAAGATGTACGTGATTTTGCTAAAAATTCCAAGTTTAATTTTAAAGATACAAATATGATACACATTCATGCCAACATGACACTTTCAATTGGTGATACTGTTCAACTTTTCTATTCTGACGACCAAACAGGAATTGTAATTCCAGAAAATCATATGTTGTTACAGGCTATGTTATTTCAGCGTCAATATGCTGATGCTTTTATGCATACGGATCAATTATTTCACATGAATGAAAAGAAAAGAATGCTTGAAGAACATTTTGCTAAAAAAAATTAGGTTTTTATCTTTTCAATTCTAATTTTTTCAGGCTTATTTTTTAGTACTTTTTCTATAATAATTCTTAATGAACCAATCTCAATTTTATCATCTTCTTTGGGCATATCATGTAATTGTTCGTGCAATAATCCATTTAATGTTGAATAATCGTCTCCAGGCGGGATGTTTGATTTGAAAATATCATTAATTGTATCTATTTCTATATCACCGTCAGTAACAATTGCATTTTGCCCATCTCTTTGAAAACTGGGTTTCTCAGTGTCTGTTTCATCCTGAATTTCACCCACAATTTCTTCCAAAAGGTCCTCTAATGTTACACACCCTTCCACTCCACCAAATTCATCTAATACAATTGCCATATGGGTTCTTCTACCCTGCATTTCTTTTAATAAATCACTTACTCGTTTTTCTTGTGATACAAATACTGGTTCTCGCATAATTTGTTCTAGTGAAATATTTTTTTCATCACCTTCTAGCTTTTTTAATACATCTCTGACATGAATTATTCCTACTATTTGATCTGTATTGTCAGCATAAACTGGTATTCGTGAAAAACCACTTTTATTAATTTCTGGTAACGCTTCAAAAAGCATCATTTTTGAATTAAGTTTAAACATTTTGGTTCTAGATGTCATAACTGATCTGATTACTATGTCGTCAAAATTCAATGCGCCGTGAACTAGTTCACTTTCTTGTTTTTCAATTGCTTTATCTTTTAAGCCTTGATCAACAATTTCTTTAATTTCATCCTCTGTTAGTCCAGGTGGTATATCACTACTACCCGTTAGTTTTATCATTCCTTTCGTAATTATTTCAAAAATCCATACAATTGGAAATAATGCATAACTAAATGCTAATAGTATTCTACTATTTTTGACTGCAACTTTTGCTGCATTTGCATTACAATATGTTTTTGGAGTGATT
>LUMJ01001165.1_pt1 | contig 10118 bp, 10 predicted proteins | sample 729631 | NCBI WGS metagenome assembly LUMJ01 (sample SAMN03860266, study PRJNA289734) | marine metagenome | biome: seawater column; feature: ocean; material: water; isolation source: Red Sea water column Station 22 - depth 500m | place: Saudi Arabia: Red Sea | collected 2011-10-15 | depth 500 m | reverse complement strand
ACGTCGAGCCCCGCGACCGCTACGGCCGCCTCCTCGCCTACGTCGAGCGCCTCGCCGACGGCCTGTCGGTCAACCGGTCACTGGTCGAGAGCGGGCACGCCGCGGCGCTCCACATCGACCCCAACGACGCCCTCCGCCACGAACTGGCGGCCGCCGAGTCGCGTGCCCGGAGCGACGACCGCGGACTCTGGGGGGCCTGTGGCGGGCCCCACGCCCCCCTGGCCTGATCGACCACGACCGCGCCCATTCCCCGTCCGACGGACGTCGGGTACCGTTCCTCCATGACCACCCTCGCCGAGGCCCTCGGCCACCGAGCCGACGACCGGCTCCTCATCCTCACCGCCGACCAGCTGGGGATGTGTCATGCCGCCAACCAGGGCGTGTACCAGGCCATCCGCAGCGGCCTGGCCACCGGGGCCTCGCTCATGGTCCCGGCCCCGTGGTCGCGCGAGGCGGCGGCCCACTACCGGGGCGAGCCCGTCGGCGTGCACCTCACCCTCAACGCCGAGCTGGACTGCTACCGCTGGCGACCCATCACCGTCGCCCCGTCACTGCTGGACGGCGACGGCGGCTTCCCCCGCACGGTCGGCGACCTCTGGGACCATGCCGACCTGGACGAGACCCGTTCCGAGTGCCGGGCCCAGCTGGAACGGGCCGTGCTCTGGGGCTTCGACGTCTGCCACCTCTCCACCCACCTCGGGGCCCTCCAGAACCGGCCTGAGTTCTTCGACGTGCTGCTGGACCTCGCCGTCGAGTACCGCCTGCCCATCCGGCTCGAGGGCGGCGACGCCGAGGCGCGGGCCGGATTCCCGTTCCGCTCCCTGGCCGCCGAGGAGGGGGTCCTCACCGTCGACCATCACCGCCTGCGACCGTTGGCCGAGGCCTCCGTCCTGGAGCGACAGGCCATGGACCTGGAACCCGGCGTCACCGAGATCGTCGTGGAGCCCGCCGTCGACACCCCCGAGTTGCGGGCCCTCTGCGACAGCTGGGGCCGACGCGTCGACCACCACGACCTGGCCTGCGGCAACTCGGAACTGCGGGCCGACCTCGACCGGGGCCACGTGACACTCGCCAACTGGCGCGACGTCCGCGACGCCCAGCGGGCCGCCTGGTTACGGGCCGCCTGACCCGGAGTCCCGGCGGGTTACGGGCCGCCTGACCCGGAGTCCCGGCGCTCAGGCCTCGTCGAAGGTGCTGGCGGCCGCCAGACCGACCAGCGCCGCGGCGAACTCGGCGCTGCCGAGCACCGGTCGCAGGCCGAACAGGTACCGGGTGTAGTCACCCTCGACCTTGCAGCGGCCGGCCATGAAGGCGGCGTCGGGATCCAACTCGCCCCGGCACCAGGCCACGGCATCGGAGTAGCCCCAGGTCACCGTGGCGTCCTGGTCCCCGTCCCGGCCGGGCACCAGCTCGATCCGACCGTCGTCGACGACAAGCCGGAACTGCACCTTGCCGTGCGGCGTCTTGGAGACCGCGAAACGTGCGGTCCCCGACACCCCCGGACGTTCCGGCAGGTCCGCCAGCGCCCCGGCGAACTCCGCCAGCCACTCCTCGGACAGGAACGACGCCATCAGGTGCTTTCCGCCCCGGCGTGTCGCCGGGCCAGGGCATCCACGTCGGCCTCGGACAGTCCCCGGATCCGGTCGAACAGGTCGGTCTCGAGTTCGCCCTCCGGCGGGCCACCCACGAGGGTCTCGGCCAGCACGTAGTCGTCCCACGGGTAGGCGTCGCCGGCGACATCGTCGGGCAGTCCGAACCAGAACGGGGACGCCGGGTCGATCTGGGTGGCGTGCGCGCGCAGGGCGTCGCACCGGGCCTGCCAGTGCTCCCGGATCGGCACCTTGGTGGTGATCAGGTGGTCGTGGGAGGGCCGCTCGAACCACCAGTCGCCGTAGGGCGACTCGAGGCCGAGTTCGCCGAACATGGCGTGGAGTCGCTCGATCCGGGCCCGCGACCAGGTCGTGAAGTACAGCTTCAACGGCTGCCAGGGCTCGCCCGCCTCCGGGAAGCGCCCGGGCTCGCCGGCGGCCTCGAAGGCGGGCAGCGAGATGTCGTGCACCTGGAGGTGGTCGGGGTGCTTGTAGCCGCGGCGCTCGTCGGGGTACGTCACGATCACGTGGGGCCGGACCCGGCGGATGACCGCCACCAGCCGGCCCACGGCCTCGTCGAGGTCGGCGTTGGCGAAGGCCTCCGGATGTGCGTTGTGCTCGTCGTCGGCCATGCCCGAGTCGTGGTAGCCGAGCATGACGACCTCGTGGTAGCCGATGATCGACGCTGCCCGGTCGAGCTCCTCGGCACGCACCTCGGGCAGGTTCTCACGGACCTCGGGACGGTCCATGGCGGGGTTGAGGATGTCGCCGGCCTCGCCGCCGGTGCAGCAGACCAGCACGCAGTGCACATCCCGGCCGGCACAGGCCGCCACCGTCGACGCCCCCTTCGAGGCCTCGTCGTCGGGGTGTGCGTGGACGGTGAGGAGCCGCAACTGCGATCCGTCGGTTCTCCCGGTCATGGCAGGGAACGGTAGCGGGCGCCCGTCCGGGGGCCGAGGCCACCGTGACCACGGCCGGGTCACGGTCCGCAGACCCGTGGAAGCCCGACGGTCCAGGCCCGCTGCCACCGTGAATGCGGCCCGTGCTACCGTCCGCGGTGCCGGGACGGAGCCGACAGGAAGGGCAGGTGAGCAACGCATGGACCCTGAGGTCTGGCGTTGGGTGTGGCTGGGCGCCGCCGCCGTGTTCATCGTCGGCGAGATCAGCATGGCCGGCACGTTCTTCCTCCTGCCGTTCAGCCTCGGTGCTGCCATGGCGGCCGTGTTCGCCTTCTCGGGGGCCGGCACGGCGACCGGATGGATCGTCTTCGTCGTGGTCTCGCTGGCCGCCTCGTTCGCCGTGCGGCCCATCGTCCGGCGGTTGGACGCCACCGGCGACCCCATCAGCGTCGGCGCCGAGCGCCTGATCGGCCAGACCGGCGTCGTAGTCACCGAATTGTCGGTCGGCGCCGACCGCATGGGTACCGTCCGCTTGGGCCGCGAGAAGTGGCACGCCGAGGCCACCGACGGCGGTGGCCTGGCCGCCGGCACCGAGATCGAGGTTGTCGAGATCCGCGGCACCCGGGCCATCGTGCGCCCGGTCGCGGCCGACTGACCGAAGCCCACCGCCCCCCGAGAATCCCAAGAGAGGAACCCGTCATGGTTGGACTCATCGTCCTCAGCGTGATCGCCTTCGTCCTGTTCATCTTCGTGGCGAACGCGATCAAGATCGTGCGCCCCTACCAGCGCGGGATCATCGAGCAGCTGGGCCGCTACAAGACCACGACGGATCCGGGCCTCAAGGTGATCATCCCGATCATCCAGAAGCTGATCCGCGTCGACATGCGGGAGCAGGTGGTCGACGTGCCACCACAGGAGGTCATCACCAAGGACAACGTGACGGTCACCGTCGACGCCGTCATCTACTACGAGCCGACGGATGCCCAGCGTCTGGTCTACAACGTCGCCAACTTCATCCTGGCCGTCACGAAGCTGGCCCAGACCAACCTCAGGAACGTCATCGGCGAGATGAGCCTGGACGAGGCGCTGACCTCCCGGGACAACGTCAACGTCGCCCTGCGCCAGGTGCTCGACGACGCCACCGACAAGTGGGGCGTCCGGGTCGTGCGCGTCGAGATCCAGCGCATCGACCCGCCGACCGACGTCATGGACGCCATGCACGAGCAGATGAAGGCCGAGCGCACCCGGCGGGCGGTGGTCCTCGAGGCCGAAGGCGCCCGCGAGGCCGCTATCGCCCGTGCCGAGGGCGACAAGCAGGCCCAGATCCTGCACGCCGAGGGCGTCAAGCAGGAGGCGATCCTGCACGCCGAGGGCGAGGCCGAGGCCATCCGCCAGGTCGCCGATGCCGACCGGTTCCGCGAGGAGACCGTCGCCCAGGGCGAGGCCGCCGCCGTCCGCTCGGTGTTTGGCGCCATCCACGACGGCGACCCCACACCCGACCTGCTGGCGATCAAGTACCTCGAGGCGCTCGGCACGATCGCCGACGGGCAGGCCACCAAGATCTTCCTGCCGACCGAGATGAGCGCCACGATGGGTTCGCTGGGCGCCATCGCCGAGTTGTTCCGCGGCGACGACCCGGACGACGGGGACGGCGACGAGTCCGCCCCGATACCGACTCCGGCGGCACCAGCCGACTAGCGCCCCCTCAGCCGTTCGGCGAGCCGGCCCCGGCGGGGACCAGTTCGTCGTCGCCCTCGTCGTCCTCGACGAGGTCCCAGCCGCACAGCCGGGCCAGCAGCGGTCGACCCTCGTCGGGTCCGCTGGCGATCAGTTCGTCGCCCGCCGCCAGGCGCACGCCGCCCCGTGGCCGGTAGACGTAGCGGCCGCCCCGCCGGATGGCGAGCACCGTGAAGCCCGGCTCGATGTTCATGTGCAACTCCGAGAGGGCGGCGCCGTCGATGGCGGACCCCTCGGCGACCGGGTAGCGGACCACGACCTCGTCGGCCTCGCCGAGGGCGATCCCGAGGATCGGGTGGAGCTCCTCGTCCTGCTCGATCATCCAGACCATCATCTGGGCCTGGTCGCCGATGTCCTCGGCGGCCTCGGCCAGGTGCAGCAGGCCCCGAAGCGCCGACGGCTCGAGGTCGGCGCCGGCGGAGCGCAGCACCCAGAGCTCGAGGTGGTCCTTCATCTCGTCCAGGCGGTCCTCGAGGTGGCGGACCTCGGCGGCAAGGCCGCGGTCGCCCAGTACGAGGGCGCTGTAGGCCAGCCCGACGGCGGTCTCGGACAGGTTCTTCATCTCGACGAGCACGTCGACGGCCCGGTCGAGGTCGGTGACGGCGGCGTCGTCCTCGGCGTGGGGCGGCTCCCAGACCGGGGCGGCGGCCAGCTCCCGCAGGCGGGTGATGCCCTCCGGCGACCCGCGCAGGAACAGCACGTCGCCGGGGACGAGCACGGTGTCGCCGTCGACGTCGGTGTCCCACTCGCGGCCGCGGCGCACCGCCATCACCCGCATGCCGGCCTGCACGGGCAGTTCCAGCGCCGACAGGGGCCGGTGCGCCATGTGCGAGCCCTCGCTGACCAGGACCCGGTGCGACACCTCCTCGGCGTCGGACAGGTCGGCGACGAGCTGTGCGGGAATGCCCAGCCGGTGCGTGACGATTCGGGCGATGTCGACGGCGTCGTTGCCCATCCGCTCGATGGCGGACACCACCTGGAGCACCGACGACATGCCCTCGGCGTCACGGGGGCTGCGGGCCGCCAGCACGCACACGGCACGCATGTCGTGCACCAGTTCGCTCATCTGCTCCTCGAGCTCGAACACCTCCTCGGCCATGTCGGGATCGCCGAAGTAGACCGCGGCGTAGGCCAGGTCCACCATCAGTTCCGAGGTGTCCTTGGCCTCGGCCAGCATGGCCCGCAGGTTGCGGGGTCTGTCGTCCATCAGTTCCTCGCTCGAGGTCGGGGGTCAATGGTAGGTCCGGCGCAACGCCGGTTGGGTGGGAATCGGGTCATCAGGCCACCCCCACCGCGACCATGGCGAGGACCAGCGTGAAGGCCCCCACCAGGTCGAGTGACGAGGTCACCACGGGGATGCCGTAGGTGTCCGGGTCGAGGCCGAACCGGAAGGCCGCCATGGTCGAGTAGTAGGCGACGAGCACCGCGAACAGCGTGGCCAGCCCACCGCTCAGCAGCGCCACGGCGAGCACCTCGCCCAGGCTCGGGCCGGTCTGGCCGGTGGCCTCGGCAACCAGGTGGGCGGCCACAGCGGCCAGCGTGAAGACCGGGACCGCCAGCACGGCGAGGGAGCGGATGTCGCGCCCGCTGGAGCGGCTCGGTAGCGGCGTGGCGTCGTCGAGGCCGAGGTGGAACTGGGTGGACAGGCGGCTGCAGAGGATGCCGCCCAGCGCCCCGGCCCCGCCGAGGAACGCCGGGAGCAGGATCAGCAGGGACTCGGCGCCCAGCAGATCGTCGAGCCGCTTCTCGAGGGTGATGCCCGCCAGCAGGTCGAACACCACGGTCACGACGAGGACCGGCACCGAGTGGCGCACGATCCGGGCGACCTCGCCGACCGGCGCACGCCACGCCGTCGCGAGGACACCGACGGCGCCGACCACGAGCACGACCGCCAACGCGGCCGAGGCCGAGCCTCGGCCGGCGGCCACCGTGGCGACCACCAGCGCCGGCACGGTGAGGAGGTCGCCGATGGTCGTGACCAGTGGGGCGGTCACGTTGTCGAGGTCCCAGCCGAGCCTCACCGAGCCGGCCGTCAGGCCCACCGTAAAGAGTCCGACGGCGAGCGTGGCCAGCAGCCCACCGAGCGTCGAGACGACGAGGAAGTCGACGAGGGTCATCGTGCCGCTCAGGCCGAACACCGTGGCGGTGCCCTTGGCCAGCACCGCCAGGACCATGCTGAAGCCCAGCGACAGCGCCCCGGCCGCCAGCAGGTTCCCACCGACGACGCCGTCGGGGCGGAAGTTGAGGCGGAACGTGCCGGCGTGGGCGGCGGTGCCGAGCCGGCTCCCCATGGCGCCGAACACGTTGCCGCGCAGTGCCACGGCCCCTGGCACCAGCAGCAGCAGTCCCGGCAGGTCCGCCAGGGTGCCCTCGGCGGCGGCCAGGACCAGCCCACTGAGGGTGGCGGCGAGGACCCCGACCACGAGCGCGGCCAGCCGCTGGCCGGCATCGACCCAGCCGGGCCGCAGGCGCCGTGGGCCCGCAGGGGCGCGTCGCTCCGAGGACATGGCCCCCAGTGTGGTGGACCGCCGACGGGCCGGCGGCGCTTTTCGGCGCGGCCGGGTCGGGCGGGCCCTCAGCGGAAGTCCCGGGAGCGGACCGGCGAGGCCAGGACCAGCGACTCGAGGTGCTCGGCGACCACGTTGATCGCCCCCTCGGCCGACTCGATCCGGCCCCGGACCACCAGGGCCGGCGCCCCGGCAGCGACCGTGCGGTACCGGATCCAGCAGCCCGGGGAGACGACCACGTTGACGAGGCCGGTCTCGTCCTCGAGGTTGAGGAAGGTGACGCCGCCGGCGGTGGCCGGACGCTGCCGGTGCGTGACGATGCCGGCCACCCGCACCTTCGCCCCGTCGGACACCGTGCGCAGGTCGTCGGCGGTGACCACCCCGGCGGCCGCCAGGTCGGCGCGAACGAACCGGGTGGGGTGCCCGTCGGGTGACACGCCGGTGGCCCACAGGTCGGCCCGTGCCGCCTCGGGGGCCGCCAGGGCCGTCCGCCGGCGATGGCGTCGGCCAGGTCGGTGCCGATGCCGCGCACCGAACCGATGCCGAGGCGCACGGCCGGGGCGTCGGCCGGGCCCTCGAGGGTGGCGCCGGCCGCCGACCGGTTCAGGTCGGGGGTGCGGACCTCGACGCCGTGGCGGCGGGCGTCCTGGACGAGGGTGTGCGGGGCGTAGAAGCCCATGGGCTGGGCGTTCAGCAGGCCGGCGCAGAACGCCGCCGGGTAGTGGTGCTTGAGCCAGCTGCTGGCGTACACCAGGTGGGCGAAGGACACGGAGTGGCTCTCGGGGAAGCCGTAGTCGGCGAAGGCGGCCAGCTTCTCCCAGAGCCGTTCGACCACGTCGGGCGGCACGCCCCGCCCGGCCGCTCCGGCGGCGAAGCGCTCGTGGAGGGCGGCCATGCGCCCCCGACTGCGCTTGGCGGCCATGGCCTGGCGGAGCCGGTCTGCCTCGACGGGGGTGAAGCCGGCCACGTCGATGGCCAGCTGCATGAGTTGCTCCTGGAACAGCGGGATGCCGAGGGTCTTGGCGAGGGCGTTCTCGCACAGCGGGTGCGGGTAGGTGACGGGCTCACGGCCGTTGCGGCGCCGGATGTAGGGGTGGACCGAGCCGCCCTGGATGGGGCCGGGGCGGATGAGGGCCACCTCGACGACCAGGTCGTAGAAGCAGCGGGGCCGCAGCCGGGGCAGGGTGGCCATTTGGGCACGGCTCTCGATCTGGAACACGCCGATGGTGTCGGCGGCGCAGATCATGTCGTAGACGGCGTCCTCCTGGGGCAGACGCCCGAGGTCGACCTCGGCGCCGTGGTGGGCGGCGACCAGGTCGACGGTGCCGTGGAGGGCGCTGAGCATGCCGAGCCCCAGCAGGTCGAACTTGACCAGGCCGGCCGCGGCGCAGTCGTCCTTGTCCCACTGCAGGACGCTGCGGTCCGCTCGGGTGGCCCACTCGATCGGGCAGACCTCGCCGAGGGGTCGGTCGCAGATGACCATGCCGCCGGAATGGACACCCAGGTGGCGGGGGGCGTCGCACAGTTCGCCGGCCAGGTCGAGCACCTCGGCGGGCACGGCGGGTTCGGCGTCTCGCCCGGGTCCTGCCCCGGCCCCTCCCCCGTCCCGGTCCTCGCCGGGGAGGCGCCGGTCGACTGCCCGGGCGAAGGCGTCCTGCTGGCCGGGGGCGTAGCCGAGGGCCCGGGCCACGTCGCGCACCGCCGAGCGGCGCCGGTAGGTGATGACGTTGGCGACCTGGGCGGCGTGGCGGCGGCCGTGCCGTCCGTAGACGTACTGGATGACCTCCTCGCGGCGCCCGCTCTCGATGTCCACGTCGATGTCGGGCGGCCCCTCCCGGGCCGGGGAGAGGAAGCGCTCGAACAGGAGGCCCAGGCCGACGGCGTCGACGTTGGTGATGCCGAGGGCGTAGCAGACGGCGGAGTTGGCGGCCGATCCCCGCCCCTGGCAGTAGATGCCGGAGCGGCGGCAGAACTCGACGAGGTCCCAGACCACGAGGAAGTAGCCGGGGTAGCCGAGCCGGCCGATGACGTCGAGCTCATGGTCGACCTGTGCCCAGGCCCCCGGCACCCGTAAGGCGCAGCGCCGGCCCAGTTCGGCAGCGGCCTCGACCGCCCCCGGCCAGCGGGCGAAGCGACGGGCCTGCTCGACGCCAGAGCGCAGGTGCGCCGACCCGACGGCGGGTAGCCAGCCGTCGAGCTCGGCCAGCGACCGACGGGCCCGCACGGCAGCGAGGACCGTGGCGAGGCGTCGTCGGGACGGTCGGTGGTAGTGGACGTTGTTGGTGGCGACCACCCCGAGACCGACGGCCACGGCGAGGCGGGCGAGGGCGTCGTTGCGCTCGGCGTCGAGGGGGTGGCCGTGGTCCCAGAGTTCGACGACGACGCGGTCGCGGCCGAACCGGTCGACCAGGTCGGCCAGCCGGCGGGCGGCGGCGGCGGGGCCGTCGGCCTCGAGGGCGGCGGGCACGGCTCCCTTGCGGCAGCCGGTGAGGAGCACCCAGTCGGCGGCTCCCCCGGTGCCGGCCAGCTCGGTCAGGCGCTCGAGGTCCAGCCGGGGGGCGCCCTTGCGGCCGGCCAGTTGGGCCTCGGTGAGGGTGCCGCCCAGCCGGGCGTACCCGTCGGGACCGCCGGCCAGCACCACGAGGTGCTCGGCGGCCGGGTCGGGGCTGCCGGTGCGGGGTCCGGCGGCGAGGGAGAGTTCGGCGCCGAACACGGTGGGGAGGCCGTGGTCGCGGGCGGCCTCGGCGAACCGGACCACTCCGTAGAAGCCGTCGTGGTCGGTGAGGGCGAGGGCGGTCAGGCCCAGGCGGGCGGCCTCGGCGACGAGTTCCTCCGGGCTGGAGGCGCCGTCGAGGAAGCTGAAGCCCGAGTGGCAGTGCAGTTCGGCGTAGGGGACGGCGCCCTCCACCCGGCGGGACGGCGGTGACTCGACCGGGGATGGGACCGGCAGGGGCGCGCCGGGACGGTCGGCCAGCCGACGCTCGATCTCGCGCCAGGGCAGATGGGACAGGGATCGGCGCTCCCACTGCACGTCGCGACCGTATCGAACGTATGTTCGATACTCAACCGGGGCGACCCCGGATCGGGATCCCGGCGACGGGTCAGCCGGTCAGGCCGGCGACCAGCTCGACGACGTTCGGTGGGCAGTCGGAGAGGTCGCCGTCGGCGATGCAGGGCTGGCCCAGGAGTTGGGCCACGATCTCGGCCCCCATCCCGCCGAACGCCGACGGGGCGGTGGTGGTCGGGGCGGCTGTCGTGGTGGTGGTCGTCTCGCCCGAGGATGCGTCGGGGACCGTGGTCGTGGTCTCGACGGGAACCTCCTCGGGCACCGCGGTCGTCGAAGGCGGCGCCGTGGTGGTGGTGGTGGTGGTGGTCGTGGTGGTGGT
>LUMJ01000894.1_pt1 | contig 10123 bp, 12 predicted proteins | sample 729631 | NCBI WGS metagenome assembly LUMJ01 (sample SAMN03860266, study PRJNA289734) | marine metagenome | biome: seawater column; feature: ocean; material: water; isolation source: Red Sea water column Station 22 - depth 500m | place: Saudi Arabia: Red Sea | collected 2011-10-15 | depth 500 m | reverse complement strand
CTCCTACACCTCCTACATTTACACCAACTTCAGTATCGACAGCTCCAATATTTACCGTTTGGACCGATGCATCAATTTCATCCAACTGAGGTGGAGTATCAGGAGGGGGTTGCTCAGGCTCAGGTGGTTTTTTGGGTTTCAAGGTTTTAGTATCCAAAGTCTCATCTTTTTCAATACGAACAAAATCCACAAAACGTCCTTCATACTTTGAGGTGATCGCACCTTTACCTGTGGCAATGAGTATTTGCATTATCCAAAGGATTCCAAATGTCGTAAAGACTGCTGCAAGAGCAGCAATGGCAAGTCTTATTTTTGGATCTTCAACTTGTTGAAACGTTTCAGGCATATTTTTAATTATTCAGTTTCTGCTGCTATGGAGACATTAAAAACACCAGCTTGACGTGCTGAATCCATAACTAAGACCAAAGTTTCAGTAAATGCTTTTTTATCAGCCTGAATAATAACTGCTCCTTCTGGATTCTCAGCATGCATGCGCTCAATATTGGCTCGAACTGCCCTGGGATCAATGCGTCTTCGATTAATCCATATTTCATTGCTTGCGCCAATTGCAACAAGAATGTTTGCATTTTCCTTTTTAACTGCAGTTGGAGCATCAGGTCGATTTACTTCCAAACCAGACTCTTTAACAAATGAAGCCGTGACAATAAAGAAAATTAACATGATGAAAACAACGTCAAGCATCGGTGTTATATTAATTTCAGCTTCTTCTTCTTCTATGTATTGGAATAAATTTTTTCTCATTTTTTATTGTCTCCACAGATTATTCTAATCACCAGTCGTTAAATTGTCTTCAAGATCTTCAACTTCTCTGTTTACTTTCTGATTCAATAAGGTTACCAGGAAAACTCCAGACAATGCTCCTACCATACCAGCCATGGTTGGAATGGTAGCTTTGGATACACCAGAAGCCATGGATCTGGCATTTCCTGATCCTGAAAATGCCATAACATCAAACACCTCGATCATGCCAGTTACAGTCCCCATTAATCCAAGTAAAGGACAAAGGGCGACCATTGTCTTTATGATTTGGAGATATTGATTGGCAGACATACTAAATTGAGAGATTAGCTTCTCTCTAACTGCATCTGATTCCCAAGACTTCTTTTTTTCTCTATTTAACCAAGTGGCTTGAATACTAGATTTAAGAGATTTCAATCCCGTTCGAAAATACGCAAGTCGCTCTAGAATTAACATCCACATAACAAAAATCACAATTGCTATGATGTTCAGGACCGGTCCTCCCAGTTCAAGGAAGTCACGTACTGACAATATAATGTCTTGAATCATCTCAAACTTCTATTGAGCCATCCTTTATTATAAAGAACGGCTGGCTTCTTTTTCTGAATGCTCAGCAATAATACCGGCACCTTGCTCTTGTATGATTTGAGTAACTTTTCTACTTCTACCACTGACAATTGTATGCAGGAGTGTAGTCGGAATAGCCACTGTTAGTCCCAAAACAGTTGTCACTAAGGCTTGCGAAATACCACCAGCCATTAGTTTTGGATCACCAGTTCCATACAGAGTAATCGCTTGAAATGTTTTAATCATTCCTGTAACTGTTCCAAGAAGCCCCATTAATGGCGCCACTACAGATATAACTTTGATTAAAAGAAGTCCTTTATTGAGTTCTGGCGTCTCCTTAAAAACTGCTTCTGCCATTTTCAGTTCAAGAGTTTCTGTATCGACAGTCTTATTGTCTTCATAAACACTCAAAACACGCCCAAGAGGATTATCATCACTAATTACATCACTCTCCAATTGAGCAGTTACTTTCCTGTCAGCATTAACCAGTTTAATAAGCCGTTCAATGGCAAGGCCAACACCAAATAAACCAAGTGCAATAACTAGATAACCAACTATTCCACCCTGTTGAATTCGTTCTATTAGATTAGGTCGTGCAACCAATGAACTGAGAACGCCACCTAGTGTAGGATCTAGGCCAAAGACAACTTTTCCTCCAGTTGAATTGAAGAGTTCAGAAGTACTGCTGGTGTATCTCCTGCCTTCGGGTTGTCTTGGTATTTCTGAGACGTTACCAGTAGTAGGTTCATAATTCAGGTATTTTCCATCGGCAACAATATTGAAAGCACCTACCCTGACAACTGTTGTTTGGCTTTTACTGCCTTGTATATCAATAACATCGGTGGAGAATTTAACAACTTTACCTGATTCAGTCATTTCTCTTTGTAGTTCAAACCATAACTTTTCAATCTCATCAATAGAAGGTAGTTTTGAACTGCTACCAAGTTTCTTAGCTAGGTTATCAAGAAAACCGCTACGGTCTGGGTATTGGACATTAGTTAAAGAGTTATCAAAACGACTTCTAGCATCTCCAGCGACTTGTTGCATTACCCCAAATAGTTCTTTGAGCGCTCCTAGACGTTCATTCAGTGTTTCAGTTAACTCGTTGAGTTCTTTTTCATTTTCTTCAAAAACGGCCTCAAGTTTTGAACTTCGATCCTCTTCTTTTACTTTGGTCGTTATAGATTCATTGAGCAATACTTCCTGTTGACCTCTTTTCTGTCGAAACTCATTCTCTCTTTTATGATTATCCGATGCGTCTTGTACTTTTCCTTGTTCAACATTTTGAAGTAATTCATCCAGGCTGCTTGCTTGTTGAGCAGCAATAGGAAGTGATGCAACAATTAATAATCCAATAAATACTCTTAGAATTTTCATTATGCGGCCTCCGGTGAATCAACTGGCAGAATTACTAAATCCGGAGGAACCTGTTTTTTAGCTATACTTAAGCCTAATTTTATTTGATTGCGTTCACCGCTTGCATCATCCCAGGACTGAGTGCCTTGATTCCACACACCTGAAATTTTTCCATCAACTGATTGATACATCAATGCAATTCGGCCTATTCTTAAAAAGTCTAATTCTAAAAATGCACCGTCAACCTCCAAAGTATCCTTGTAGGTTTCTATGGTGCGGCCATAGTCATTTTCTATTTGGTAAGCTTCCGTTACTTTTCTGAATTTTTCAGCAACGGTCACGTCTTGTCTTGACATGAGTTCTTTTAGGCCGTTTACTCGATCAGTTCTTTCTTGGTTCAAAAAAGGCACATCAAGGGAAATAAATTGTTCGAGTGAGTCAATCATACGTGTCATTACTGGCACAATTTGCCTATTTACAATGGCAACGTTGGCAATTGATTGTTCCAAATCAACTTTTACCCTTTCTTGGTTTTCAATTTGAAGTTCCAATAACTTGTTATAAATCAGTAGTCCGTCAATTTCTTTTAGGGTTGCTCTATATTGGTCTTCCATGGCTCGTGTTTGGGTCACGACTTTGTCAACTCTGGCTTGTGATTCTTGAGCTATAAGCGTTCTTTCTGTTTGTGTTTCTAGAATTTGGCTTAGAGTTTGTGCTGGTAGAATCATTGGTATGGTGAAAAGAATGAGACTAACATACACAATTTTCTGAGTTACACTTTGAAATATTCTCATCAAATTTTCCTCAAATGAATTAAAAGGTTATTAGGTCTTTGACCCTTAAAAGCATTGATAATATCACTCAACAGTTTAAAAATCTTTTGATATTGTCAATATTTCTATGTCTTTAAATTACTGAGTTTATAATAATAGTTGACAAAATTCATCGGATCCATGACCATTTCGTACATGAAAGCTAAATATACAAGGCGAGAGGATCTAATTATTACCTCAGATCTTATACTAGAAGCATTATTGCTTCTGGATTTATATGATAATGGGGATGAAAATTAAGTTTCTAAAATACAAAAATAATTCAAGCCCCGCCGAATAGCGGGGTTTTTTTTAGTAGCAAGAAAAAAATAATTAAGAGGAACTAGCAATGCAAATATTTTCTGAAGGCGATGTAAATAAAACACAACTGGAATCAAAAAAAATAACTATTCTCGGTTTTGGTAGTCAAGGCCGAGCTCATGCAATGAATTTGAAAGACAGTGGTTTAAATGTAGTTGTTGGGCTTAGACGAAATGGTTCTAGCTGGGACAAAGCTATTGACGATGGTTTAAATGTTATGGAACCTGATAAAGCTGTAGTTGATTCTGATTTAATTTCATTTTTAGTGCCAGATATGGCACAACCAGAATTGTATTCTTCATTGGAATCTAAAATAAAAAATTCAGCTACACTTCTTTTTGCTCATGGTTTCAATATTCATTATCAACAAATCCAACCACGTAATGACTTGGACGTAATATTAATCGCTCCAAAATCACCTGGTGATCTAGTAAGGAGACAATATACGCAAGGCAAAGGTGTTCCCTGCTTGATGGCCGTTGAAAGAGATAATTCTGGTCAAGCACAAGCAAACGCTATGGCATATGCACATGGTATAGGTGGCTCAAGAGCTGGGATTTTAACCACTACTTTTGCTGAGGAAACTGAAACCGATTTATTTGGTGAACAGGCAGTTTTATGTGGTGGAGTAACTGAATTAATTGTCTCTGGATTTGATACCTTGGTTGATGCTGGGTACCAACCTGAAGTTGCTTACTTCGAATGTATGCATGAATTGAAGTTAATTGTTGACCTACTCTACGAAGGTGGAATTAAGAAGATGCATGAATTTGTCAGCGAAACGGCAATCTATGGGGATTTATCCAGAGGACCAAGAATTATTAACTCAGAAACCAAGGAAAGAATGAAGACCATTCTTGAAGAAGTGCAAAATAAAACATTTGCACAGGAATGGATTGAAGAGAATAAAACTGGGAAAGAAAACTACAATCGAATGATGGGTGACGATCAGAACCAACAAATTGAGAAAGTTGGGAAAGAGCTGAGAGAACGTATGTCGTGGCTAAAGAATTGATCTAGAAAATTATGACTGAACAAGCAGAAAATAAGGTTTTAATGTTTGACACCACGCTCAGGGATGGTGAGCAAGCACCAGGCTGTAGTATGTCATTGAGAGAGAAACTCAAAATAGCCCATGCTCTGAATGAGTTAAAAGTCGATATTATAGAGGCTGGTTTTGCAGCTGCCTCACCTGGAGATTTTGAATCACTGCAAACAATTGCGTCAGAAATTAACGGCTCAACTATTTGTAGCTTGGCTCGTTGCAATCCCCAAGATATTGAAGCTGCTGCAAGATCGATAGATGCCAACCCCAATAAAAGAATTCATGTCTTCGTTGCCACAAGTGACATTCATTTGGAGCATAAGTTAGGCATGACGCAAGATGCTGTCGTAAAATCAGCTTTTGAAGGGGTAAATTTAGCAAAAACATTTTGCGATAACGTAGAATTTTCTCCAGAAGATGCATCCAGGACAGATCGTAATTTCTTAGTCGAAGTCGTCAATGCAGCAATTACAGCAGGAGCAACAACCATTAATATCCCTGATACCGTTGGCTATTCAATTCCATTTGAATATGGAGACCTGTTTAAATACTTAATTGAAAATTGCGATGGTGCTGAAAATGTTATTTTTAGTGCCCATTGCCATGATGATTTAGGACTATCTGTAGCCAATAGTTTAGCAGCAATAGAATCAGGAGCTCGACAAGTAGAATGCACCATCAATGGTATTGGAGAGAGGGCAGGAAATACCTCCTTAGAAGAAATTTGTATGGCAATTAAAACTAGAAAAGAATACTTTAACTTTGACACACAGATTGAAACCAAGAAGTTGTATCCGACTAGTCGTTTGGTCTCATCTATAACTGGTGTACATATCCCAAGAAACAAAGCGGTGGTAGGTGAAAATGCATTTTCACATGAAGCCGGTATACATCAACATGGGATGCTTAAAAATGCTTTAACTTATGAAATTATGAGACCAGAAGATGTAGGCATAGCCAAATCAAACTTGGTTTTGGGAAAACATAGTGGCAGACATGCTTTCTTGGATCGAGTAACTGAATTAGGATTCAGTTTGGATAAAGAAGAACTAAATTCAGCTTTTCTTGAATTCAAAAAATTGGCTGATAGAAAAAAAGAGATTTTTGATTCAGATATTGAAGCCATCGTTATGAGTTCTGAGTCTGGTGTAACTGGTCCTTGGGAATTAGTAGATTTAGAGATTTCTTCTGGAAAGAGCTGGGGAGCATCTGCAGATGTAAAATTACAACACAATGACGGTAGGATATTAGAAAATTCATCCAATGGCGTTGGACCAATCGAATCAGTATTTAAATCATTGGAAGATTTAACCGGTTATAATTTGGAGCTTACTAATTTTGAAATACACAGTGTCAGTGTTGGCGAAGATGCACAAGGGGAAGTAACAGTGACAGTACGGTATAACGGTCAAGACTACCGGGGCCATGGAATTAGCACAGATATAATCGAATCTGGCGCCCTAGCCTACTTAGAAGTCATCAACCGTATTGATAGAAAAAACAACTAGTATAATTAGGTAAAATCCATGTCACTAAAACAAACTAAAAATATATGGTTCAATAATAAGCTTGTACCTTGGGAAGATGCAACTATTCACGTTTTAACCTATGCCCTGCACTATGGATCGGCTGTTTTTGAAGGCATTAGGGCATACAAAACAGATGATGGCTGCAAGATATTTAGACTCGATGAACACATTAAAAGACTTCTAAATTCTGCAAAAATTTATCGAATGCATATCCCCTACTCGCATCAAGAACTAAAAAATGCATGCAAAATTATTGTCAGTTCAAATGACTTGAATGAAGGGGGTTATATTAGACCAATAGCCTTTAGAGGTTATGACGATTTAGGTCTTCATGCACACAATGATGATGCTATTGATGTTGTTGTTGCAGCTTGGGAATGGGGAACTTATTTGGGCAGTGATGCACTCAATAATGGCGTTGATGCATGTATTTCATCGTGGAATAAAATAAATCCAAATACTGTTCCTTTTATGGCAAAAGCATCGGGTAATTATCTTTCAGGTACCCTTGTTGCTATGGAAGCAAGGCAGAATGGTTACGATGAAGGGATACTTCTAGATTCCTCAGGAATGGTAAGTGAGGGTGCTGGAGAAAATATTTTTATGGTTAAAGACAGAAATCTTTACACGCCTCCACTTAGTTCCTCAGTTTTAGACGGGATCACCAGAGACGCGGTAATAAAAATAGCAGAATCCTTAAAACTTGATGTGGTTGAAACAAAGATTCCAAGAGAGCAGCTATACATTGCTGATGAATTATTTTTTACCGGTACCGCTGTAGAAATTACACCCATTAGGAGTGTGGATAAAATAACAATCGGAGCAGGCACAAAAGGACCAGTGACTGCTGAAATTCAGAAAGCTGTTGGAATCTGTTGAATAAAAAATGCAAACAATACCAAAAACATTATTTGATAAAATTTGGGAACGGCATGTCGTTGTTCCTGAATCTAAAGATACTCCAGCAGTTTTATATATAGACCTGCATCTAATTCATGAAGTAACCACACCCCAAGCCTTTAATTTACTTAGAGAAAAAGATCTTAGAGTAAGGGCACCAGAGAAAGTCTTGGCTACTATGGATCATTCAACTCCAACAGTCCCTATTGACTCTTTAAAGGATCTTGAAATCGTTTCAGAACAAGGTCCTGCTCAACAAATCAGAGATATGATTCAAAATTGCAAAGATTTTGATATTGAGCTCTATGGTTTCGAGAGTGAGCGCAGAGGCATTGTCCATGTTATTGGTCCCGAGTTAGGTGCTACACAACCGGGAAAAACGATTGTTTGTGGCGATAGTCATACTAGCACCCACGGAGCATTCGGAGCATTGGCATTTGGTATCGGAACTACAGAGGTTGCACATGTACTAGCAACTCAATGTTTACTTCAAAGAAAACCAAGTGCTCTAGCCGTTAATCTAAATGGAAACCTCAATAAAGGAGTATCTGCCAAAGATATCATTTTGAAAATCATAGGAGATATAGGTGTTGGTGGTGGAACTGGCCACGTAATTGAATACAAAGGAAATACTGTTGCAAGTCTAACTTTGGAACAACGTATGACCATTTGTAATATGAGCATTGAAGCAGGTGCACGTGCAGGATTGTTTGCTCCTGATAACACCACCTTTGATTATTTGCATGGGAGACCAATGAGTCCAAAAGGAGAAGAATGGGATCGTTCTCTTGAGGTATGGAAAAATTTGCACACTGATTCAGCAGCTTCATATGACAAAGAAGTAGATATTGATGTTTCAGCACTTACTCCAATGATTACTTATGGTACAAACCCTGGAATGGTTATGCCAATAGAGTCAGAAATACCTGATCATAAAGGAAACCAGAGCTTCAAAAAGGCTCTAGAGTATATGCGCTTTGAGTCTGGTAAGCCTTTGTTGAATCACCCAATTGATGTCGTATTTATAGGTAGTTGTACAAATTCAAGATTATCCGACTTGCGTGATGCAGCAAAAATTCTCGATGGAAGAAAAGTTGCAAAAGATATGAGAGTTCTAATTGTGCCTGGTTCACAATCTGTTAAAGCTGAAGCTGAAGCAGAAGGACTTGATAGAATTTTTATAGAATCTGGAGCCGAATGGAGAGAATCTGGTTGTTCAATGTGCCTAGGTATGAATGGAGATACGGTTGGTTCTGGAAAGTTGGCTGTAAGTACAAGCAACAGAAATTTTGAGGGACGACAAGGGTCCGGTTCGAGAACTATTTTAGCGAGTCCAAAAACAGCTGCAGCATCTGCAATAACTGGGTCAGTTCAAGACCCAAGACAATTTGAGATTTAGATCAAATGAAAAAGATTAAAACATTCTCAGCTAAAACAGTAAATCTCCCTAATGAGGACATTGATACCGATCAGATCATTCCAGCACGATTTTTGACTCGACAGACTATTGATGGAATTGGCGAGTGTCTGTTTGCTGATTGGCGATTTGATAAATCAGGAAAACCCAATGAAAATTTTATATTAAATCAAGCTGAGTCTATAAATGCAGGAATTTTGGTATCTGGAAATAACTTTGGTTGTGGATCTTCACGAGAGCATGCTGCTTGGTCATTGTTAGATTATGGGTTCAGAGCAATAATTAGTACATCATTTGCAGATATTTTTCAAAATAATTCACTAAAAAATGGACTTATAACCATAGTCGTAGATTTAGAAACCCATGAGTGGCTTATGGAACACCCAGCAACTGAATTGATTGTTGATTTAGAGAATACTGAAATAATATTGGAAAACGGCAAAACTGTTTCTTTTCCAATTGACTCATTTGCTAGATATTGCCTTTTACACGGTGTTGACCAGTTGGGTTACATATTGAGTCATGAATCAGAGATCAATGCTTACGAGAATCAATAACAATGAAAGCAAACATAACAATTATGTCTGGAGATGGAGTAGGTCCAGAAATTACTCGAGAGGCCGTTAAAATCCTTCAAGCCATTGGGTCTGTCTTTGATCATGATTTTTCATTAGACGATGTTTTATTTGGTGGTATAGCAATCGATAAGACTGGATATAGATATGGTTTTTGTTAGAGAACTTACTGGTGGGATTTATTTTGGCAAGAAAAAAAAATCAGATACATCTGCCAGTGATATCTGTGAATATTCAAAGTTAGAAATAGAAAGAATAGCAAAAGTCGCTGCAAATATAGCCCAAAATAGAAGAAAAAAAATTACGTCTGTTGATAAAGCAAACGTCATGGCTACCTCTCAACTCTGGCGAAGTACAACAACTGAGCTGATAACGAAGGAATACAATGAACTGGAGCTTGAACACATTTTTATTGATGCAGCAACAATGCATTTGTTGTCAAGGCCAGCCGATTTTGACGTTATATTAACTGATAATCTTTTTGGCGACATTCTTACTGATGAGGCAGCCATGTTAACTGGTTCCATAGGTATGTTGCCTTCAGCTTGCTTGGGTGAAAATAGCTTTGGTGTTTATGAGCCCATCCATGGGTCAGCTCCTGATATTGCGAATCAAGGCATCGCCAATCCTTGTGGCGCGATATTATCTGCTGCAATGTTGTTGCAATACTCGCTTAACTTGAAAGAAGAAGCACAAGTTATAGAACAATCGGTTTCTGGGGTTATTGAGGATGGTATTCTGACCAAAGATTTAACTGAAAGCGGCTATGTTTCCACTGAGGAAATGGGAACAGCAGTTGTAAAAAAGATACTTCAATCTTAAGAGAGATAAATCAAGCAACC
>LUMJ01001887.1_pt1 | contig 10134 bp, 12 predicted proteins | sample 729631 | NCBI WGS metagenome assembly LUMJ01 (sample SAMN03860266, study PRJNA289734) | marine metagenome | biome: seawater column; feature: ocean; material: water; isolation source: Red Sea water column Station 22 - depth 500m | place: Saudi Arabia: Red Sea | collected 2011-10-15 | depth 500 m | reverse complement strand
GTGCTATAGACTCTCTAATCTTTTCGGAGAAAGCAATTCAAAGTAATGATGAACAAGAAATTATTAATTTCCTAAATGATGTAGAATTAAATGGTGGTAAAGTGTACAGTGTTGATGCAACTACTGATGTAGGTCTAAGAGTAACTGGACTTGGTGGTATTATTTCCACTCTAAGATTTGCAGTAGAATCTAGGAAGTAGATATCATAACTGTAATTTTTCATCTTCATTCATTTCTTTTATTATTAATATTCGATACCAAATTTCTAAAGCCAAAATTCCTAAAAATTTGTTAATATATCTTGTATCAAGATCATTTTTTGAAATATACTTTTTAATCCAAACAGAATTTATAATTTTATCTTCAATTAATTTTGATTTATCAAAATAGTAAAGAAATATTTTTTTCCCGTACGAATTCCATAGATTAGTTGTATCAATAGAAAATCCTTGTTTTTCTAGAGATGCTAAGGATTTTAAATTATATTTTTCAAGTAAATTAACAAGCATAATTTTACCTGAATTAGATTCAAAATTATATTTTTGATCATTTCTAAGTAAGCAAGAATATTGATTAGTTTTCCATTATAATCTGCAAGAAATACCTGTGAAAGTCTAGGTAATTTATTATCAAAATAAGGTTCTAATATTTTATATATATTATTCCAATTGAATTTATTCTCTTGAGTAAAGATTGATTCTTGATCTGGAACCCAATCCCTTTCATGGCAATTAAGATATGCGAGTATTTTTTCATGAATAGTGGAATCTTCGTTTGTTAATTCAAGGAATTTTCTGTAACGAAATGTATAACCACCAAATAGTACATCCCCACCATCACCTGACAGAAAAATATTTGTAAAATTCTTCATTTTTTTTACAAGATAATACCAATGAAGATCCCAAAATGGTTGTTTAACAATACTAATAGCTTTTGGTAACTCAATCAAAAAATTATCAATTTCTAATACATGATGATTTGTTTGAAACTTTTCTGAAATTTTTCTAGATGCTTCGGTTTCATCAACACTTTCACTAAATTTTACAGATACTGATTCAATCTCATTAGATGGGTATTCTTTCCTTAATAGTGCTAAAACTAAGGTAGAATCAATCCCAGAACTTAGGGCTATTCCAATTTTATGAGTATTCATTCCTATTTCTTGAGAAATTTTGTTTGTTATTGATTTTTCAATAAATTCTTCAGGATTACTATTATCTTGTTTTTCATTAAAATGTTCAGGAAGTAATTTTGGAGATAATGAATTCATATTGGTAGAATAACGAAGTGTAAGAATTTGTTTGGCAGTTTCTAATTCTAGAGGGTTAAGTTTAGTTATATCTCACCACGACCAATTCCTCTAAAAATAAAGCCATTTTGTTTTGCGTTGGTAGGTTCCACCAATCCAGTACAATCTATCAATACTGAGTTTTTCATTATCTTAGAGAGTTTTTTAAGATCTAAATTTTGAAATTCTTTATGACCAGTAACTAGAATCACGCCGTCTGATTGAGAAAATGCATCAGAAATTGATTTTTCAGTGGTTAGACCAAATACACTAGATTTAAAATATGGATCAAATATTTTGATTTTGACATTTTTTTCTGTCAAAACTTTAATAATTTCTTCGGAAGGCGCAATCTGTGTATCTCGTATATTTGGCTTGTATGATACACCTAGTATTGCAATTGTTGAGTTGTTTAATGATACATTAGATTTGGACAATGTATCAGAAAGTAAGTTCACAATCTGATTAGGCATACTTTCATTAATTTTCCTTGCATCCTTTACAATTTTTAGAAAATTTCCATCTAGTTTTTTTGAAGAATTTAGGTATTGATAGGAATTAACAGGAAGACATGGTCCACCAACTCCTGGTCCCGGAAAATGTGGTTGAAAATTATATTTTCGTTTTGCAGCATTAATAACTGTATAAACATCAATTCCTAATTTTTCAAATAGTAATGCTAATTCATTAACAAAAGCAATATTGATGTCACGAAATACATTAGTGGTTAATTTAAGTAATTCATTTTCTATAAATCCTGGTTCCACAGTACTTTCTACAATGACAATTTGACCATTAGATAATATTTTATCAAGATTTTTGCCAACAGATAACAATGCAGTATAATCTGGAATATTATTATCATCCATGGGTGTTGGCAAAGATAATAATATAATATCACATTCTAATACTCCCCTTGAAATATCAGTTGTTGCAACCAGTTTTTTTTGGTGTATAACTTTTTCAAAAATTTTATCGAACTCAGGCTCATCTTTTAGTGGATAGTCTCCAGAGTTTATCCTATCAACTAGTTCGGCATTTATATCAATTCCAATGGTTTGAAATCCAGAATTTGCAAAGCATAACGCAGTTGGTAGTCCAATCCGACCAATCCCTACAACAGCTATTTTGAGTGAATTACTCATCAAATATTCATTAATCTGAGAATTGTCCAATACTGATAGATTTTTTGTCAATATTGTGATCGTAGAATTCTAGTTTTTGTAGTTTTGGATTTATTGATTATTCTGCCTAATACTTAAAGACGGATAATTATTAGATGTGAATATGCATTTTGCAGTAACAGGCGGTGCAGGATTTGTTGGTAGTTATTTAGTTAGGCTCTTGGTAGAAGAGGGGCATAAAATAACTGTGATTGACAATCTGCATAAAGGTAAAAAAGAAAATCTTGCCCCTGTAATAAATAAAATTGAATTCCAAAAAATAGATATTAATGATTACGAATCTATGGAAAGAATTTTGGAAAGTATTGATGGTGTGTTCCATCAGGCAGCGTTAACCGTCGTACAAGACTCATTTTCAAGACCAGAAGAATATTTTAATGTTAATGTTCATGGAACTGAAAATATTTTCAAACTTGCGTGTAAATATAAATTCAAAGTTGTATATGCAAGTAGTTCAAGTGTATATGGTCATCAATTAGAAATGCCAATTGTTGAAGATGTTGAAAGGAATCCAATAAATCCCTATGGCAAGACGAAACTACAAACAGAAAACCTTGTTGAAAAATACTCAAAATTAAATACAAAAATAATTGGTCTGAGATATTTTAATATCTTTGGTAAAGGACAGACATTAGAATACGCTGGAGTAATAACTAAATTTTTAGATAGAATAAATGAAGGCAAGCCTCCAATAATTTTTGGTAATGGTTCGCAGATTCGTGATTTTATTCATATCAATGATGTTGCAAAAGTAAATTTAATGGCTATGGACAGTAATAGTTCTAATTTGATAGTAAATGTTGGTACAGGAAATACAATATCAATTCTAGAGCTAGCAAAGATGATGATTAAAACGGCTGGATTAAAGGTTGAACCAATATTCACGAACGCCCATGATGGTGACATTGAAAAAAGTCAAGCAGATATAACGCAGGCAAAAAAATATTTTGGTTGGGAACCTAAAATTAAACTTCAAGACTGGTTAAAGGAAATTTTGATGAAATGAAATTATTAATTGGGGGATCAAGTTCAAAATTTTTTCATTTGCAAGAGTTTGTTAAGGCGCTAGAAAAATTAAATATAGAGTGTAAATTAGTTTTTGATGCAGATTATGCGGATGGATTTCCAAGCAGAAAATTAGGAACATGGTTTTCCACTAATAACAAGTTTAATGATCTGATTTCAAATTTTAAACCGGATGTAATTTTTGTTGACAGACAACGTCATTTTGGTCTAGAGGCTATCAAAAAGGAAATACCTTTGATAGTTCACCTTAGAGGAAATTATTGGAAGGAAATAAAAATGGCTAAAGAAACTCTTTACAAATCTTTCCCAAAAAAAATTGCCTTACAAAAATGGGAAGAAATTTCTGAAAAATGCTTTGATGGTTCAAAAATAATTTTGCCTATTTGTAATTTTCTTAATGATATAGTAACGAAACATTATCCAGATAAACCTGTTGAAACTCTATATCAAGGAATTTCTCCATCAAATTGGTTTCATGTTGATGGTATGAAACTAAAGCATCCATGTGTAGGATTACTTCAAGGTGCTACAATTTGGGATAAAACAAAAGAAATGTTAGTGCTAACAAAAGTTTTAGACAAAATGCCCAACGTCACATTTTACTGGGTTGGAGATGGTCCTTATCGTGATAAAGTTCTTCCTAAACTAGAAAAATTTGAGAATTTTAAATGGCTTGGTGCACTAGAATACCCTAAGAAAGTTAGACAGTTTCTTAGTGAGATTGATATCTATGCATTACTGAGTGGAATTGATATGTCGCCTTTAACATTACAGGAAGCACAATTAATGCAAAAACCAGTTATTGCAACAAATGTTGGTGGGATACCTGAATTGATGAGAAATAATGAAACTGGATTTTTAGTAAAGGAGGGAGATTATGATGATCTGTTTAGAAAATTTGAAGTTCTAATAAATGATGAAAAAATGTCGCAAAAAATGGGAAAAGCTGGTAAAGAATTTATTTCAAGTAATTTTAATTGGGAAATAATTACAAAAGACTTTACAAATAAAATAGAAAAACATTTGAGTTTATCATCGCATTAATTGTTTAGTAGTTATCAAAACTTTTGAATGCTTCTACATAATATGGAATTGTTTCCTTTAACCCATCTATTAGATCCCATTTAAGTTCATAATCTAAAAGAGCTTTTAGTTTTTTATTATCTAAAACAATTTCAATTGGAGTTTCACCTGATCTCATTTTTACATATTCTCTTTTGATTTTTCTATCCCAACATCTCTCAAGTATTTCAATAACATCGTTCACAGAATAATTTTGATTTCGTCCAACATGAATAACTTCACCGCCTATTATTAAAATAAATTTTACCAAATTTTAACGCAATAGTTTCTATACCATATTCTTTATGGAAAAGCTGACTAAATTTTTCAGTTGTTTGTTTTGTAATCGAGTAAGGATTTAACCATGTTACATCTGGTGAAGTAGGAAAAACTACTTTTGGAACATTAAATTTTCTTGCTGCTTTAAGTATCCTGATAGTACCAACTACATTTACTGAAGCAACTTGTTCAGCATCATACGTTGTAATTGATTCACTTGTACCCAAAATAGCAGCCATGTGAATTATACTGTCTTTATCTTTTGCGAGTGAAGGTAATATATTATCATCAAGAATAGATCCTTTCACAAAACGATAAAGTGGGTTCCCATTATGTCGTACAATATCCTGACTCTCCCATAAATCTAAAACTGTAACTTCATGATTTTCTTCTAACAATTTATCAACTAAATGGCTTCCGACAAATCCTGCACCGCCTGTTACTAAAATATTCATACTATTCACCTGTTTGATAATAAAATGATGTCATAATTAATTTTATTATAAAAATTTTCTATATATGATTGATTAATTAATACAACATCTTTTATCCGATTAATTTCGATTTTTTATAATGAGAGTATTATTAATCTCACCAACATCGGGTGGTATTGGTGGAATAGCACAACATGTAGATGGATTATCACAGTTTTTAGCTCGATTTAATCATGAAGTTGATATTATTTCGTCTGCAAATACTTTTACTATACCAATTAAGCGGTTAAAAAATCCAAGTTTCATGCTTTCCTCATTTATAAAAACCAAATTCAAAAAGAATAAGGATATTGTTCATGCGCATCATATTACTGGTGCACCAGCTATGAAAAATTTTTCTTGTAAAAAAATATTATCTATCCATGGTAAAACAACGTCTAATATATCAAAAAAATATGAAAAAACAGCATTAAATTTAGCTGATGCGATCACTGTTAATTCCAAGGAGGGATATGACTATTACACTGAGATGGGATTTAATGTTGTACAAATTCCAAATGCAATAGATCTTAATCTTATTCCAAAAAAATCTACTAAACGTTTTGAAAACCAAATAATTTTTGCTGGGCGTTTATCTAAAGAGAAGGGAATTGATATTCTACTTGAAACTGCTGTGGAATTACCTGATAACTATCATCTTCTCATTGCCGGATCTGGTCCTATGGAAGAAAGTGTTCAAAATCTAGCTCATGAAAAAACAAATGTTCACTTTTTAGGATATCAATCAAAACAAAATGTACTTTCACTTATACGAGGATCAGATTTGCTTGTTCAACCGTCTTTAGAAGAGGGAATTAGTTCAACTATTCTAGAAGCAATGGCCTGTGGTACATGTATTTTAGGCAGTGATATAGCTGGAATTAGTGAAATAGTTGAAAATAATAAAAACGGTCTACTTGTAGAGCCCAATAACAGCGAGAAATTATTAAATGAAATTCTATATTTGTTACCGAAAAGAGAAAGAAGATTGAGAATGGTAAAGGAAGGACTTGAAATAGTTAAAAAATATGATTGGAATGAAGTTGGAAAACTTTATCTTGATTTTTATCAATCACTTCTAAATTAGTCTTGGACAGACATTATTTCAATACAAATCCTTGTATTAATTCAAATAATTTCTTTGCAATCAATTTGTTACCAAGATCATTTGAATGCCCAACATCGTAAAAAATTGGGTCGTCTACACCATCAAAAATATTTCGGAGATCTGCCGTTTTTGTACAACTGGAATCAAGTTTGCTTAGACTATTAGCCATTTCTTCTAATATTGGCAATAAATTATGTTTTCCAGGAAAAGATGATACCAATATTTGCTCATCTTGTGATAGAATTTTTTCTCCAGTACCTAATAATGGCTGAACGGTAACTATAGTCGAAAAACCCATGGAGTTTCCAAGTTCGCATATTTCTAACCATCTGTTTACCCAGAGTTCTATTTTTTGAGGAGTTTCAGATTCATCGACCATTACTAGTCCTTGGCTAGATGGATCAAAAAAGATAATTTCATGAATCACAAATGGTGTCCTATAGAATGGAAAATTTTTAAATTTCAAGAATTCATTATTGTTTTGAGTTTCTTCGCGAAGGCTGTCAGATGTGTCTAGGCGTATTTTATGAGCAGCATCATTCCAACCATCATAAATTATAAAAAGATCTGGATTAAATTCTTCAATAATTTTTTTTACAAAGAAAACTTCATCCAATGAATCAGAAGCGGGATTTCCAGCATTGATGACTTCAACTTTGAAATCTAATTTTTTAGAATTAAATTCTTCCTGTAAGAATCCAGGAATGGTTGTTTTATCTGATGTTGCACCATAACCATATACAGTTGAACCACCAACAACAAAAATTCGAAATACATCATCTGGTTTTTCTTTGAGTATTTCACCACCTCGAAATCCAAATGAGTTAATGTTAATAGTTTTTGAATGCTGGTTTGGGGCATTAACAGATACAGTATCTCCATGAATGAATAATCTATTTTCAAGATCTTCACACATCTGTCTTATTAGAAAGTAGTCCAGATCTGAATATGCATCCTTGTTTACAAATGTACAGTTTGGATTCAAAAATTCATATGTTCGTGCGATTCCTTCTATTGCTGCAAGAATAATTAATAATAATACTAAACCAAAAAGAAATTGTTTGCTATAACCAACTTGTACTGACATTTTGGATTTCCATCAATCTGAAAAGATTAAACTGTTTCCCATAATCAAACAATCCATGTCGGTTTTTACTATCATTTGATATGCCTGTTCAGGAGTATTTACAATTGGTTCTCCCATTACATTCATTGATGTATTAATTACTACTGGTACATTCGTAATCTTGTAAAATTCATTAATCAAATCATAATATAATGGGTTTGCGTCTTTAGAAACTGTCTGTAGTCTTCCCGTGCTGTCAACATGAGTAACTGCAGGGATTATCTCAGGTTTTTTTATTTTTGTTACCATCAACATATATGGACTAGGTCTATCAATATCAAAGAAATCTGATGCATGTTCTTCTAGGATACTTGGAGCAAACGGTCTGAATGACTCTCTGTGTTTTATCTTCTCATTTAGAATATCTTTCATGGAAGCATTTCTAGGATCAGCTAATATGCTTCTATTTCCCAGTGCTCTAGGTCCCCATTCCATTTTGTCCTGAAACCACCCGACTATATTTCCATCAGAAATCAATTGTGCAGTTTTTTTAAGTAATGAGATCCTATCAAATTTTTCATATCTTATATTTTTAGAATCAAGAAATTTTACAATATCATCATTATTGTATGATGGTCCAACATAGACATTTTCTTGTATTAATTTAGAATGATTATTTTCGATCACTCTTTTTTTATTGTTGTGTACATAGTATAGATACTGTGCAGAACCAACTGCACTACCGGCATCTCCTGGGGAAGGAGGTATGTGTACATTATCGAATGGACCGTCTCTTAATATTTTGTAATTTGCTACACCGTTTAAGGCAACACCACCACCTATGCATAAATTCTTCATTTTAGTTTTCATATAGATATGATTTACCATTTTTAACAGTACAACCTCAAGTACTTTTTGTGCACTTGCACCAATGTCATAATGAATTTGTTCTATTTTTTCACCTTCCTTCCTTCGGGATATTCCAAATAATTGTGCAAAATTTTCATTAGTCATTACTTTGTCATATGTAAATGCAAAATATTTCATATTTAGATGAATGCTACCATCATTTTTTACATCAATTAAATTATCCTTAATGAGATCGTAGTATTTTGGTTTTCCATAAGATGATAATCCCATAAGTTTGTATTCTCCTTCATTCACTTTGAATCCAAGAAAATATGTAAATGCTGAATAAAATAGACCAATTGAATGTGGCCATCTAATATCATTTGTCAACTGAATTTCATTGTTTTTTGCTGTCCCAAAAGATGTGGTAGACCACTCACCAACTCCATCTACTGTAAGAATTGCAGATTCGTCAAATTGTGATGTATAAAATGCGTATGCTGCATGAGATGTATGATGTTCAGGAAATATAATATCTCCATTGAAACCTTTGAGATGGTTTTTTATTTCATTTTTTATCCATAGTCGTTTGTGTAACCATTTTGGTATTATATCTAAAAAGCTGTATAATCCTCTAGGTGCAACTGCAATATAATTATCTAATAATCTTTCAAATTTTAGAATAGGTTTATCATAAAAAGCTATAGAATCGATCTTTTCAGGAGAAATAGCATGCTCGTTTAGGCACCACTCAATTGCCATTTTTGGATAACCATCGTCAAACTTTTTTCTAGAAAATCGTTCTTCTTCTACAGCCGCAATCACATGACCATTCTTTAACAAGGCAGCTGCAGAATCATGATAATAACATGATATTCCAAGATTATACATGTTAGTATTGCTTGGTTCTCATTCTAGATGCATCAGATTCCATATCAAGCCAATAAGTATGACCCTGTTTTTTTAGTCGTAGTAGATCAATTCGTAGGATTTTGAACAAAGTGCCATATGTCGAAATAACAAAAACAAATAATGCACCAAGAAATATTTTGGTATTAATTATAGCAAAAAAATCTAAACCTTTTGCAATTCTCGGAGCAAATATTTGAGTTATAGTAAAGACTGTGGCTATAAAAATAATTAATATTTCAAATGAAAATAGTCCAGATAAAGTGGTTATTATGAAAAACCAGAAAGAAAGTCCAGCTGATACTGTAACTGACTTGAAACGTGGAGATGATAGTTCCATTTTAAATCGGATAGATAAAAGCCACCAAACCAGATTGAGCCAATGCTGTCAGACCTATTAATGCAATTAATAAAATAATAAGCGGAAACATATGGAATTTTCTTTTATAGAAGTAAAATTCAAAAATTTCTTTGATTGTAGCAAATTTTGACATATCCATATTTTTTATTAATCATTTATATCTCATTTGTATTTTTTATCAGAGATTAAGCAGGCACCAAAAACACCAGCTGAATCTCCAAGCTGATTTTTTAGAATTGGTGTGTTAATTTTGTCAGTGAATACGTTTTCGTAAACAAAATTTTTTCCTTCATCATATAGAAATTTAATATTCGATCCTCCACCCCCAAGAATGATTACATCAGGATCAAGAATATCGATTACATTTGCTAAAGATAATCCAAAATTTTTTAGAAATTCATTTTTCCATACCGCAAATGAAGAATTGTTCGTATTTTTAATTATATCAGGAAGAGTTTGTTTTAGAGAAGTTAATTCAAACCATTTTTTTTCTAATGCAGGACCGCTGATATACGTCTCAACACATCCT
>LUMJ01000657.1_pt1 | contig 10134 bp, 12 predicted proteins | sample 729631 | NCBI WGS metagenome assembly LUMJ01 (sample SAMN03860266, study PRJNA289734) | marine metagenome | biome: seawater column; feature: ocean; material: water; isolation source: Red Sea water column Station 22 - depth 500m | place: Saudi Arabia: Red Sea | collected 2011-10-15 | depth 500 m | reverse complement strand
ACGTACTTCAGAATAAGCGATTAAAATCAAATTTATTTTTTTAGCTTAGGATTTACAATTGCATCTAATGCATTACCAATAAAAACAAACGCAAGACCTGTAATTGCAATCATTATTCCTGGAGGAGCAATCCACCACCATAGTCCTCTTGCTGCAGCACCATATGTATTTGCATCATGTAGTATTTGTCCCCACGTAGGAAATGTTGGATCACCTAAGCCTAAAAAACTTAGACCCGCTTCTGTTGTAATTGCAGCAGGAACCGAGATTGCAATGCTAGCAAAAGCATAAGGTAACAATTGAGGAATAATGTGTTTGAAAACTATTTTTGAGTTTTTTTGTCCCATCATCTGTGATGCCACTACATATTGTCTTGTTTTGATTTGAAGTGACATACTACGTGAAACCTTCGCAATACCTACCCAACCAAAGATCATCAAGAATCCTACTAGCAAAAATATACTATTACTAATAGTTACGGCAAGAATTATCAAAAATGGTAGTGCTGGAAGCGCATAGATAACATCGTTAAACCTCATCATGACTTCATCTGTTTTTTTTCCTTTAAAACCAGAATATACACCATAAATTAAACCAGATATTACAGACCCAACAGCAACTGAAATACCAATAAACAGTGCAAGTGGTGTACCCCATAAAAGACCAACAACGAGATCCCTTCGTAATTCATCTGTTCCCATCATTCCATATGCTTTACCGCCAAGAATTAATTTTGAATCAATGATGTTGACTTGTTCATCAACACCATAGATGTTCACTAAAAATAGATAATTTCCCTTTAGTACTTTACCATCCATGCTTGCAAAGATCATATTTTCACTTGATATATTTTGATAATAGAATCCCATTTCAGAAAAATGAATTTGAATATTTTTGTTAATACTGTTATCAGTTGAAAAAATTCGTTCATGGTGCACAACATTTGTATCTGAATATGGTAATGATCTAGACAAAAGGAGTATTTCTGACTGATCTGGTCTAATTACAGAAATCTGCAAGAGTTGTGATCCTGAGTATTCAACATTAAACTCGTAAATGAAATCACTTGGGAAATCATCATAGTGGTATTGTATACCAAACTGATGTGACGCTAATGATATAATATCATCTTTAGTTATTATTGCTGGATTATCAAGTATAAGATGTTCTGGAATTTTTTCTGACATGAAATAGTTAACCCATACTGGTACCGATGTCTTTGGATATGATATCCAGCTACCTGGATTATTCCATTGTTTGAATGTGTCTATAGGAATTGTAATAGCAGCTAGTACTGATAATATGATAAGGCTTGCCAAAATTCCAATGCCAATAAGACCGATTTTACTTCTAACAAACTCTCGTTTTATTTCAGATGAACTTACGTTACTCATTCTGTTTTCACCCTTGGATCAAAATAACCATAAAGTAAATCTGCAACAAGAATGCTGATTAAAAATAACACTGTAAGTACATATGTTGCACCAATTATAATTGGTAAGTCCATGACGCTGATAGCCTCAAAATAAAGTCGTCCCATTCCCGGCCAATCAAATACTGCCTCTGTAATTATTGCTCCACCAAGTGAACCTGAGAGACTTAATGCCAGAATTGTAACAATTGGTGGTGCAGCATTTTTTAAAGCATGTTTGTAGATAATCTTTTTTTTGTTAATACCAATGGCCTTTTTTGCTGTTATGAAATCTTCTTGCAGTGTTCCTACCATAAAATTACGTACAAGATAAGCCCATGCACCAAATCCTATCATTACAATTGTAATCAGGGGAAGTGCCATATGGTAAAGCAATGCAATAATGTAATCAGGTTCTGTTGGAAGTATTGATGGTGTGGCCCTTGCTGGGAAAATATGATACGTAAATGCAAATAGAAAGATCATAAGCATTCCTATCCACCAAACGGGAAAACTACTACTAATTACTGCAAACGTAGAAGTGATTCGATCAATAGCAGAACCCACCTTACTTCCCGCTAACGCACCCAAAAATATTCCAATTATAGAAATGATTATAGTTGCTGTTGTGAAGAGCAAAACAGTTCTTGGAATCTTTTCTAATAGTATGTCGCTAACATTAGAAGAGCCAGAATCACTTGTAAGAAACGTTGCGTTCCCAAAATCCAGAATTAATATTTTGTACATAGTAAATCCAATTCTTTGAGGAGAATACCATGGGTTATCTAGTCCAAGCGTTTTAATTCGCTGATCAATTTGTTCCTGTACAAACATATCAAATTCATCAACAGTTGCAAAGCTTTCAGCTATAGCAGGATTTTCTGTGATTTCTGCTCTCACCTGGTATACTATACCTTGTTTTAAAATAATGTCCATATTAGATCCTACTAATGCAATTGTTAATAGCAGCGTAATCATCAGAACTCCAAACATAGTAACACATCTAGTAGCTATGTATCTTTTCAGACTCAACGGGTTAGTTAAGAAAATTTACTTTATAACTTCTAGCAAAAACTTTTCAAGGATAAGGTCTAAATCGTATTTATGATATGTGCAAATTGTGAAAATCATAAGCATTTCGAGTGTATTGATTGTTTAAACGATCATAAAACTAATCTTTGTAATTGCGATTGTCATGATACTCAGCATAAACATGATTGATACAAGAAAATCTAAGTGACCTTTTCAGATCATTTTACCCATATATCACTATTTTGAAATAAACTCGATCACACATAGAAAATCAAGATTCATAAAGCACTAAAACAATTTCCGAGAATCACGAAATAATCATGAAAACATTTGGAACTCTTGAATATGCAATTGATAAGTTTTCAGGATCATGGACATGGAAAATTTCTGGTGTTAGGGCTGTAATGATGGTTTCAAAGCTCATACCAAAGTTATGGTATGGTAACGGTCCTAACGAAGTAATTATTCCTGATACCGAAAATAATGTTAAACAAATTAGACTAATTTTGGAAAGATACCCTTTGGAAATATTATCAAAATCTGTTTGGCAACGAAAAACACGTTCTAAAATTATTAAAAAACCATCTAACATAAAAATCGAAAAACTTTCAAAAGCTGTAGCTGGGAAACAATTTCGTGGTAAGCTGCTAACCTTTCAGAAAATGGGTCTAGATTTTCTTTTAAAATCTTCAGGTAATGCATTACTTGCTGATGATATGGGTCTTGGCAAAACTGTACAAACATTGGCATATATTGCATCAGAAAAACAATCATTACCTGTTCTTGTAGTAGCTCCACTTGTCACACTCACTAATTGGCAACGTGAAATAGAAAGATTCATGAAAAAAAAGAGTAGGAATGGACGTATTACTGAGGATGGTGTGCCAACTATAGCAATCATACGTTCGGGTAAACAAAATGAACTTTCTAATTATGATTTTTATCTTATCAATTATGAATTGCTTTATAAGCGTCAAATTGATCTGTCAAAATTAAAAATTAAAACACTTGTATGCGATGAGGTACAACACCTTCGTTCCAAAACAACCAAAAAGTACAAAGCAATTAAAAAAATTGCAGGAATGAAATCAATCAAATACAGGGTTGGTCTTTCTGGTACACCCATTTATAATCATGGTTCTGAAATATGGCCAATAGTTGATATCTTAAAACCTGGATTGTTAGGCAATTTTAAAGAATTTTGTGAATATTTTTGTTATCAGGATGAAAAAGGAAAGGCAATTGTGGTTCCTAGCAAGCGTGATAGTTTGCGTCACGTACTACAAAGAGATGTAATGCTACGCAGAAAAAAATCAGATGTATTAAAAGAATTAAAGGACAAAGTCAGATATAAGGAAACGATTGATGCTGATGAAACTTACTATAAAAATGAATTAAATAAAATTTGGAATAAACTTGAAGAGGAACAAAAAAGTGCAGAAAATGAATTCAGTAAAGTTGCATCATATCAGAGAGCAATTCAAAGTGAGAGGCAAGCTGCAGGTGTAGCAAAACTTCATCATGTAATTGATTTTGTAAAAAATATAATGGAAATTGAAGAGAGTGTTGTGGTTTTTTGTCATCACAAATATATTCATAAATTATTGCATGAAAGTCTACAAGAATTTAATCCCGCTTCAATTATTGGTGGCCAAAATGATAGGGTACGACAGGAAAATATTGATCATTTTCAAAATGGTGGTACCAAGTTAATTATTGCTGGTTTGCGTGCTGGTAGTCTTGGAATAAATCTAACACGAGCAAAATATGTTATATTTGCTGAATTGGATTGGAGTCCTGCAATACATCGTCAAGCTGAAGATAGATTGCATAGAATTGGACAAAAGAACACTGTTTTTGCTTACTATCTAATTGGTAAACGAACACTCGATGAACATGTTGCTAATATTTTAGTTGATAAAAGTTATGAGATTGATGCTATAATGGGCGAACGTCAAGATGCGCATGAAAATCAAGAAAAGGCAAAATTAATTCTTGCACAAATTCATGATAAAATTTATTCAAAATAAGGCACTATACCAATCATTGAAAAAAGTGATGAATGTTCCTAATTCTAACCAATTCGGAACATTTTTGTGCTGCACGTAGGACAAGTACCTTTTGTTGCGGGTTTACCATTTTTGAGAGTTACAGCTGTGGCACCTGCCATTTCTCTTTTTGTTCTACACTTTACACAATAACCTTCTGTCATGTGAATCATGGATAACTTGAAGTATTAGCAGGATATTGTTAACGAGATTTAACATAATTGTGACTGTGATTAACGCTGAATTAACCAATTATGATAAATTAGATAGATCAATTAGCAAATAATCAAATAAAACCTAACTAACTAATTGGAATATAAATGAAATACAAAGTCAGTTATTATTTTTTCATTATTTTTGTTTTATTTTTACCATTTGATGTTTTCGCTGATTCAGTAAACATTTCTACTGATCTTCCAATATATACAGATGCGGATCGAATTGTAATTTATGGTAATGTTTCTACTGAAACTATACTACAAATCATTATTACCGGTCCAGATGAAATGATTGTATCAAGTGAAGATGTCAACATAGTACCTGGAGATTTTACATATAATATCACAATAGGGAATTATGAGCTAAAGCGTAGTGGCCATTATAATATTTCTGTAACCTATGATGGGGTTATAATTGCCAGTCAATTTTTTTATGATTCAGGGCATAATGTTAACCCAATGAAAGTAAATGGTGGATTAGAGAGTTTACCAGAATCTTATCAAATAATTATATTTGCATCTGCAGCTACATTAATCATAGGAATTGTAATTTTTCTTGCACGGCATTCAATCATTAGGAAAAAAACTGATTATGATACTAATGATTGGATATCAAAAAAAAATAGAGATTATGAAAAATATCATTCTGAATGGATGAGTGATGAAATTAGTTTTGAGCGTAAAGGGAAAAACAAACTAAGTGACGAAGAATTTCAAAAATCGTTACTACACAAAAACCTTCCAGATTATTATACTGTGTTAGATGTACAAAAAAATGCAAGTCAGGATGAAATAAAAAGGAAGTTTAGGTTACTTGCAAAAGAATGGCATCCGGACAGAAAGCAAAGCAACGATGCTGAAGAAAAAATGGCGCAAATAAATACGGCATATGAGGTCCTTTCAAATCTTAAGCGACGAAAAATGTATGATCAACATTTTTCTAAAAAATAATAATGCTGATTTTCTGATAAAATTTAAGTACATTTTTTAATATACTATAATTATGAAATTAAAAAAGCAATTCAACCCAGAGATGCTTTACAATCATATAGTTCATTATTATATGGATAAAAAAGGTGTCACAAAGGAAGATGCTAATAAAATCGCACAAAATGTAATTGTGAGGGAACTTCAGCGTTATGTTTGTCAAGATAGTAGATGTGGTCATTTGTCTTATGATCATATTAAAAATCAAGATACGTGTATTATCATTGATTGTCCTTGTACAAAATTTATTAAAAAAGTAATTAAAAATGTGTAATCAATCTGGGAAATTATAATTTGGAATCAATTAATAGACTAGTTATGCTAGGAAAAAAACAACTTGAAGATGGATTATATAATGATGCATTAAATTCGTTTGAGCAGGCTATATCACTTGATCAAAAAGATCCAGATTTGTGGAATTTAATGGGTATTGCTTTAAGAAGTCTTGGACGATACAACGAGGCAATAGAATGCTTTAACAAATCATTAGAAATTGATCCTCGTGATAAGAATACATCATGATAAAATTACCAAAATTCAAGAGATGCAATGCCAAAATAATACCCGATAAAAATTAATGTGATGCTCCATCCACATGAACCTAAAATCGTGTACGCAAGAAATTTCGGAAGTTTCATTTTTAGTAATCCCGCTGGTATAGAAACTATTTCTCTGAAAACCGGTATCATTCTTCCGAATAAAACTGCCTTATCACCATATTTTTGAAACCAATATTCCACCCTAGTTAATTTTTTTTCAGAAACTTTAACACGTTTTAGATATCTTAACAATGCAGTTCTACCTAATTTTAAAGCGATTAAATAAATTAAAGTTGAGCCAATAGATGCACCAAGTCCTCCAACAATTCCTAATAAAAATAATTCAGGTAGTTCAAGACCATTTTGTGATGCAATGAATCCAGCAGTTGGAAATACAGCCATTGTTGGTATTGGGGGAATTATTGTCTCAATTAACGCAGCGAGAAATACTCCTAGAAATAGGTAATCTTCTATTAACGTGGTTATCAATTCAATAAGAGATTCAAGAGGCATAAATTACTATCAAATTTATCAAATTTTGACTAAGTTTATACTTTCTGAAGCTTTTGTCAACTATAAATCCAAGTTAGAATTTATTATCTCAATATTGCAGTAGCAAACAATGAAGCATCAACTATCAAAAATGCTAGAGATGGCTTCTAGATTATGTGACGATGAAAAATATATTCAAGCATTAAAATACTATGAAACTATTTTACAGATTGAATCTGATAATGTTGTAGCTATTATTGATTATGGAGTCACTTTACAAAATTTAGGACAGCTTAGACAAGCATTGAAGATGTATGAAAGAGCATTATCCATTGAACCGAAAAATCTGGACGCTCAAATTAACAGGGGTTCAGTACTACATTCACTACAAAAATATACAAAAGCAATTTCTTGTTATGATGTAGTTCTAAGTTTTGATAAAAAAAATACAATGGCTCTTGCATACAAGGGTCTTTCACTTGGAGAGATTGGTGACATTCCATCAGCTATAAAACATTTCAAAAAAGCTTTATCCATTGATAATGACTATGAATTGGCACAAATTAGCCTTGATACTGCAAATCATATTGTGAAATAATATTTGCGACTATACTACATGTTTAATTTTATTCTTTTAGGAAATTAATTTAGTACAAGTATACTAATCTTTTATCCAAGTTTAGTATGCTCTCTTCTTTTTGTCGACGAACGAATTTTTAAAATCTTAAAGTGAATCGCACAAGATATGCAATACCATTTTAGAACTTTGGGAGATGCAATATACGTTCCTTGGGCTCTAAGTTCTTTTGCAAGTTGATGTTCAACTAAACTATAACGTGATGTTACTTTTTTTGCTTTATCTTTTGGTACCGTTTGTCCGCAGTTTGTACACTGAACTACACCTGATGATCCTTTTCCACCCTTTTTACGACCTCTACTAGCACGCTTTGATGGCATATTAGTAAACAATTGTTCCCATTTATAATCTTGAGCATAAAATTAGAATTAGATGAAATTAGATATTTTTTCACATTGTTCGATTGATACAATTCAAATTTGTGATTCAAAATACGTTGTTCCAGGAGGGTCTGCATGTTATTGTAGTTTAACTGCTAGAATTCTAAAATTTGACGTTAGCTTGCACACGAAATTTGGTTCTGATTTTCCATTTGTTAACTATTTGACTAAACAAAAAATCGTGTTTGAAGATGCACTATCAGCAAAACCTACCACACAATTTATACTAAAATTAGTAAATTCAGAAAGAACACTATTTTTCCAAAACAAATGTGAACCAATTAGTAACATTACACTAGATACTGATAGCGTAATAATTAGTCCATTATTTGATGAAATTTCAATTGAGTTATTTGAAAAAATTAAAAAGAATGCAAACTTCGTTTTATTGGATCCTCAAGGATTTTTGAGAAGAAAGAATTCAGAAAATAAGATATATCTTGAACGAACTACTCTAAATTTATCTAATGTATCAGCGATTAAGATAAACCCTGACGAATTAAAATGTCTTACAGGTTCATCTAATGTTGATGGTATAAAAATACTTCAAAAAAAAGGAGTAGATACTGTAATTTTAACTGACAAACAAAATGTATCACTATTATCTAAAAATAGAATTTACAGTATAGAATTACCCAATCTTGAACTTGTTGATACTACTGGAATTGGTGATATTTTTTGTGCTGCATTCTGTTGTACAATGTTAAGAGAGAAGGATATTCTTTGGGCACTAAGTTTTGCAGGAGGATCTGCTCAGGCTGCATTAGAAAGTAAACAAATTGGTTTAGAAAAGATTCCAAATTTAAAGAGATTTGATTTTTATTATACATTGAAAATTGCCTAGTATGCGTATTGGCATAGCAAGAACACAAACAACTGAATTAGTAGCTAAATCAATCAAGGAAACACTTTCTGATGCTGGTTTTGAATCATTTTATTTCAAAAATAATTCTAAAGTAACAATGGCTGATTTGTTAATTGTATTAGGTGGTGATCGTGGTGTTCGAAATTATTTTCATAGTGCATTAGATGTCGACACACCGGTTTTAGGTATAAGTGAATCAGAGTCGAATGGTGTTTTAGCTCAAATTGAATTAAAAGAGCTTCATTCATATCTTAATCGTATAAAGAAGCAGGATTATGTTATTGAAGACGTTCCAAGAATCGGTGTAAAAATAGATAATAAAATTACACATCCTGTTCTTAATGATGTAGCTGTTTTTACATCAAAAAGTGCTACACTAATGGAACATGTTTTACGTGTTAATGGTGAAGAGGTGTGGCATGATAGTAGTGACGGTGTAATTATTTCTACACCGATTGGTTCATCTGCATATTCTATGTCTGCAGGCGGACCGGTAATTTTTCAAGCTGCAAATGTATTTGGAATTATTTCTGTTAACTCATTGGATATAACAAGGAGACCAATCATAGTTTCTGATAATAGTATTATAGAAATTGATGAAATCTCATCTAGGTTACACTGTGATGTAGTTTTAGATGGAATAGATAGATTAAAAATTAATAGTAAACTTGAGGCAACAAAGTTAACACCACCTGCAAGAATAATTCGTATGAAAGCTGATTCAACAGCGATATCTGCACTTGCAAATAAGGTAAAGTTAGCTGAAGAATTATTGGCTATGCCACCAAGTTCTAAGCTTTTATTGAAAATTTTAGAATATGAAGGTTCTATGACACAGAAGGAGCTTGCGTCGAAAACATTACCAGGTCTACTGTTAAACTCTGGATGATACTGTACACCTAAAAAGAATTTATGTGATGGGATTTCCAAAATCTCCATTCTTTTTTCATCATCACTTTCTCCTGAAAAAATCATTCCCTTTTTTAGGAATTCTTCACGATATTTAGTATTGAATTCATATCTGTGTCTGTGTCTTTTGAAAATTTTATCAGAACTGTATATTTTATGTGCTAGTGAATCTTTATTGATTTTAATTTCATTTGCCCCCAACCGTAATGAACCACCCATATCCGTTTCATCCTTTTGTTCAGGCAAAAGATCAATAATTGGATGCTTTGTATCAGCTACAATTTCAGTAGAGTTTGCATTTTCAAGATTACACATTTTACGACCAAATGCAATTGCCGCTAGTTGAAAACCAAAACAAATTCCAAGATAAGGTATGTTTTTCTCCAAAGCGTATGTTGCTGTATCTATTATTCCTTCAGAACCACGCGTTCCAAATCCACCAGGTACTAACACACCATCAAAATTATCGAGATGCTTCAGATTTCCATTGAGTGTTTCCGAGTCAATCCAATCAATGTTTACAGATTTTCCAATTGATGCAGAAGCATGTTTGAGTGCCTCATTAACACTAACATAACTATCTGCTAATGTGACATATTTTCCAACCATTGCAATT
>LUMJ01000675.1_pt1 | contig 10181 bp, 11 predicted proteins | sample 729631 | NCBI WGS metagenome assembly LUMJ01 (sample SAMN03860266, study PRJNA289734) | marine metagenome | biome: seawater column; feature: ocean; material: water; isolation source: Red Sea water column Station 22 - depth 500m | place: Saudi Arabia: Red Sea | collected 2011-10-15 | depth 500 m | reverse complement strand
AACTTAGCATCAGATGATAGTTTACGATTCAAAGTAGGTTCAGATGACCATGTAGTATTTACAGCAGACGGCAAAGTCGGCATCGGGACGACGAGTCCAGAACGTACACTTCATACTAAGGGTGCAGCTGAAATACAAGCATTATTTGAGAATCCAAGTACAAATGTTTCTCAATTTGCTTATATAGATCTTGAATCTAATGCTTCATCGGCTGGTGAAGGGATTTTAAGATTTAAGACACCAGATGGAACTTCTTATATAAACAGTAAGGGTTCAGCTACCACAATGACCTTTAGTTCAGGTAAAGTCGGCATCGGGACTACGAGTCCTGGATATAACCTTGAAATAAAAGGTCAATTCTATGCGGGCGGTTCATCAATAGATTATAAAAAACACGTAACAGATTTAGATGTAGATTCATCTTTAATTCACAGTTTAAGACCAGTAAGCTATAACTATAAAAAGGAATATAAAGATTTCGGATATAATGTAAAAGACGGAAAACAAATGGGATTAATAAGTGAAGAAGTGGCAGAAACAATACCAGAACTTGCAATTATGAAAGACGGTAAACCGAAGAATGTAGACTATCAAAAATTAGCTGTAGTATTACTCGCAGAAGTTCAAAGTCTTAAAAAAGATATAGAAGAATTAAAAAAGGATAACAAAATTGGAAAATAGAGGCAAATTGCTTTTCCGCGAGATTATGAATTTATTTTCAGCTTCAATTTTTTGACTATGGCTTTTGATATACAAAGAATTATTTATTTTGATAATATTTATTAATAGAACAATGGAGAATCTAAATGGTGTTTAGAGTAGTAAAACAGTTAATGCCGGCACCCACATCGAGTGTGGATAGACATGGTAATTCATTTGATGATCCGTGGTGGGCATCCAGAGATATTTATGTTGCTAAATTAAGTGGTAGTAGTGACCAGTTATGGCAATTTAGTGCTGAAGATGACGCTATTGCTAAGATGAATGAATTAGCCGGTTCAGATTCTACAGGTAGAAAATACAAGGTTATTGAAGTTTAAAAAAATCACATTTTATAAAAATAAAGTTATATTTATATAATACTATAATAGGAGAAATAAGTTATGGCTGAAGAAACAAACCCAGTTAAATTTACTGGAACAACCCCAGTTAAATTTAGTGATGAGGAATTACAATCTTTACAGGGATTACAAGAGAAGTATACAGAAAAACAAGGATTGTTAGGTCAATTAGCAGTTCAAAGACTCTTGTTAGACCAACAGAGTGAAGCTCTTACAGCTCGTACAACTGAAGTTGAACAAGAATATCAGGCTGTACAACAAGAAGAGCGTAATTTAGTTACAACTCTTAATGAAAAATATGGTCCAGGTCAACTCGATCCGACTTCTGGCGTATTTACACCCACAAGCGAATAATTAATTTAAAAAAATACTCTAAATAGTGTATTTTTGACTATTTACATAATACTTATAATAGAATATATAAGTATATAAAGGCATAATATACTATTTAATTAATTTTTAGGAGAGATATAATGGCGGAAAGAATCGTAAGTCCAGGTGTATTTACTCGTGAACGAGACCTATCTTTTTTACCCCAAGCAATCGGTGAAATAGGTGCAGCAATTATCGGTCCAACGAAAAAAGGACCAGCTTTCACACCTACACAGGTAACATCATTTCAAGAATTTGAAGAGATGTTTGGTGGTACAGATAGTAGGTTTTATACACCTTACACCGCGGAACAATATTTAAGAAGTGCGGGAGTTGTAACAATAGTTAGAGTTTTAGGTTTAGCTGGATATCAGGCTGATACAATTCAACTTGTGGCCTTCGGCGGAACATCAGCAACACTACCAGCAACTAAATCAATAGCAGTATTAGCACCTTCACGAGGAGGTACAAACGGTACAGGTGATTTATCACAATCTTCAGTTACAGGTAGTTGGGATTCATTTACCTTAAATGTTCAAGGTACTAATGTTTCCCGTGAATCATACGGATTAACATTTAACACAGGTAGTGATAATTTTGTAGACAAAGTGATTAGTCCAGATGCACAATCTGAAAAATCAGGCGTATCTGGTTCATCTGTTTACGTTTATAAAGTATTTAGAGAAACAGCACATGCAGTATTTGGTGGAGCTGTAACTGTTACACCATCCGCATCAGCAGTTTTAACATCTAACGGATTAGATTTCACAGGTGGGGCAACAGCAGTTGATAGTAAAGGAGATGCATCAAGTAATACATGGACAGGAAATAAAGAGTTTCAGGCTGCAAGAACACCGTATGTACAATCACAGTTAGTTAATGGTGATAGGTATAATTTGTTTAGAGTTTATACTCGATCTCACGGTTCAGAAATGAACTCGAGCTATAAAATAAATGTTTTGAATGTTAAACCGGATACTGATGTAGCTGGTTCTGATTTTGGTACATTTTCATTACAAGTAAGAGTACATAATCCAAACGGTACAAATGACGATGATATAGTAGAACAGTTTGATTTACTAACATTCGATCCAGAATCAAGAAACTATTTTGCAAAGAGAATAGGAGATAGATGGGTTGAATCTGATTCAAATGGTAAATTGACTTATTATGGCGATTATCCAAATTTAAGTAAACATATTAGAGTTGGTGATTTTGTAAAGATGGAAGAGGATGGTGTTTTTAAAATACCTAAAAATGTTGTTCCTATGGGATATGCAGCAATTCAAAATACAGTACCAGGTGGAACTAATATACCATCAGCTTCATTTAAAAGACAACAAGTAGATAATAATGGAACGTTTGATGAAAATCAATTTTACGGATTTGATTTTGCACATCCAACAAATGGTGCTGCTGATAATCATCAGTATTTAGCACCAGTTCCATATCAAAATGATTATGGTAACAACGTAACAATGTCACTTGAAAATATGTTAGGTCACGCAGACGCAAGTAAATTGGCTAGTACTTATTCAGACGGAACAGAAAATGTAACATTAGCACTTTCGGCAATCCAACAAAGGAAATTTTCAATGCCTTTACAATGGGGATTTGACGGAGTGAATCCAGCAGTACCTGTACATACTGGAGCTAATATAGCTTCTGATGGTACAAATACTCAGGGTTTTGATTGTTCTACGTCGTCTACTAATGGTACAACTTCATATAAACGAGCAATTGATTGTGTTAGTAATCCTGATGAATTTGATATTAATTTGTTAGCATTACCAGGTGTTATCCACGGATTACATTCAGCGGTAACAAACCATGCAATATCAAAGATAGAATCTCGAGCAGATGCATTATATATTATGGATGCAACAGCTATGGGTGATACTATTGATACTGTAAAATCAACAGTAAAAACTCTTGATACTAATTATGCAGCTGTTTACTATCCTTGGGTTAAAATTGTAGATAGAAATACAGATAGGCCAGTTTGGGTACCACCTTCAGTTGTGTTACCTGGTGTTATTTCATATACAGACCAAGTAGCTCATGAATGGTTTGCACCAGCAGGTTTAAATCGCGGTGGATTAACTACTGTATTAGAAGCGAAGACAAGATTAACTCACGCTGAAAGAGATGATTTGTATGAAAATAGAATCAATCCAATTGCATCATTCCCTGGACAGGGTGTTGTTGTATTTGGACAGAAAACACTACAATCAAAACCATCAGCGTTAGATAGAATCAATGTTCGTAGATTGTTAATTGCATTGAGAAAATTCATCGCTAGTACTTCAAGATACTTAGTATTCGAACAAAATTCATCTGCAACGAGAAATCGTTTTATGAATGTTGTGAATCCATATCTTGAGCAGGTACAACAGAATAGTGGTTTAAGTGCGTTTAGAGTTGTTATGGACGATTCTAATAACACACCAGATGTTGTAGATAGAAATCAGTTAGTTGGACAGATATTTATCCAACCGACAAGAACAGCAGAATTTATTGTTCTTGATTTCGTCGTACAGCCTACAGGAGCCACATTTCCTGAGTAAGTTTACTTTATAAGAGACAATCTGATGTATAACGTAAGAAAGCCCCTCATATAGAGGGGTTTTCTTTTTGTGCAAATTACTAAAAATTCGTTTAATTGATATTTATTTATGAATAGGAATTAAAGATTTTTATACGGAGAATAAAGAATGGCTACATTAGATCCTTCAGAAATTATGTTTACACCGTTTGAACCGAAGACTAAGAATCGGTTTATTATGTATATTGAAGGTGTCCCAGCGTATTTGATTAAAACAGCGAATAGACCTCAAATACAATTTGAAGAAATTATTTTAGACCACATTAATGTAAAGCGTTACATTAAAGGTAAGGGTGCATGGCAGCCAATTGATGTTACACTTTATGATCCTGTAGTTCCATCAGCTGCACAGTCAGTTATGGAATGGATTAGACTTTCACATGAATCAGTAACAGGTAGAGATGGTTATTCAGATTTTTACAAAAAAGATGTTACTTTTAATATGTTGGGTCCTGTAGGTGATGTTGTTGAAGAATGGGTACTAAAAGGTACTTATATTGAAACAGCTAATTTTGGTGATTTAGATTATGCTTCAAGCGATCCAGCTGAGATTACACTAACATTAAAATACGATTACGCTATCCTCCAGTTTTGATTAAAGTATTATTTTAAGCTGATATATTAAAAAGTTTTGTAAAAGATGAAAATCCAGTAGAAAAAGTAGTGGATTATCATATTTATAGTAAAGTAAGTGGAGTTGTTTTGTGTAAAATTCATCATATAGAACAACACCCAAGTTTAAATTTTTAATGGAGAATAAAAATGAGTGAATGGCTAGCACAAAATTGGGAATGGCTACTTTTGGGATTCTACACCATAGAGAAAATTGTGAAATTAACACCGACTACTAAGGACGACGTTATTTTTGACATGGTACTGAAACCTGTTTGGGATGCAGTTACCAAGAAGAAATAAAAATTTGATTTCAATTAAATAGGTTATATGTATTATTAGGTTATTAAGATTTAATCACAAAGGAGTCAGTTATGGCTGATGCTTATAAGTTCCCTACAGAGATGGTAGAGTTACCGTCTAAGGGATATTTCTACTTTGATGGTCATCCACTATCAAGTGGTAAAGTAGAAGTAAAGTATATGACCGCTAAAGAAGAAGATATTCTTACTTCTCAGAACTTAATACAACAAGGTACTGTTATTGATAAATTGTTACAATCATTAATAGTAGATAAATCAATTGATATAGATGATATGTTGATTGGTGATAAGAATGCTATTATGGTTTCTGCAAGAATACTTGGTTATGGTAAAGAATATGAATTTACTTATGACGGTAAAGAACAAACAGTAGATTTATCAACACTTGAACCTATAGAATTAGATTTTTCACAATTTACTAAAGGTCAAAATGAATTTTCATTTGAATTACCTACTTCAAAAAGAACAATTACATTTAAAATGTTAACGGGTGGAGATGAAAGAAGTATAGCAGATGAAATAAAAGCAAGAGAGAAAGTATCTAAAGAACAAAGTTCAGAACTTACTACTCGATTAAAACATATGATACTTTCAGTTGACGGTAAATCTGATAAATCATATATAAATAAATTTGTTGATAATGAATTTCTATCAAGAGATTCTTTGGCGTTTAGACACCATTTAGCGGCAATTACACCGGATGTTGATATGAATACAACTATAGTAGATTCAACCGGAAAGGAGATAGAGGTGGCGATTCCAGTCACCCTTCGATTTTTTTGGCCTGCCGCCGGAATATAAACCCGAAATTCACGAACAAATATTTCAACTAATATTGCACTCTAAGGGTGGTTTTACTTTTAGTGATTCATATAACCTACCTATATACCTTCGTACATTCTATTTAAAACGATTACAGTCTTTTTATAAAAAAGAAGCTGATGCGTTACAAAAAGAGATGAATAAACATAAAACTTCATTTCAAAAATAATTTTCTATATATTTGATATTTATTATTGAGTTATACTACTTAATTTAATTGGAGATTTCAATGGCTAAATATAAAAAAGTCAATGAAGATATTATTGATACTTTACTTGGTGGAATTTTTAGTGCTATAGGAAAAAGAGGACATTCTGTAGCATTGAAAACACTATCAAAAAGAGACCCTGAAATAGGCGATAAAATCAAAAAATTAGAAAAGTTAAGAAGTGATCTCGATAAATCATTAAAAAGTAAAGGGGTAGCCGCCCTTACTAAAGCTCAAAAACGTGCACTCGCACGTGGTGAATTAACATAATAAATAGAGAAATTTTATGGCTGAACCAAAAGTAAGTTCTCATCAACAAGCCTTAAATATAGCAGAGGCATTAGAAACAAAATTAAAATCTAACGTAGACCTTATTAAACAACAAGGCCGTTTACAATCTTGGTTAAACGGAGAATTACAAGAAACTGAACAGATATATAGTGTAATAAATAAAGACGGTGTTGTAAGAAATAAGATAAGTAAAAAAGATTTAGAAAACGTTCAGAATCAATTAGGTTTATCAAATGACTTAGGTGATTCTATTAGTGAATTAGCACCTGGTATGACTTCATTTGCAGTAGGTGCAGAAAAATCTGTAATGGCGTTTAAGGGTATGTTAGGTCCGATTGGAACAGTAATTGGTATAGTTGTACTATTAGCTAAATTATGGATAGATATTGCGAAAAATATTGCTGAAACAAGAAAAGATTTAGGTGTTTCTGCAGCAGAGGCGGTTAAATTAAATGTAGCATTCAAAGGATTAGAATTTGCTGGTAAAGCTTTTGGATTAGAAGCTGAAGATATAAAAGAATCATTCAAGGCAGCAAGAGATAATTTAGGCGCTACTACTGATGAGGCGTTAGGTCTTAGTCTTAATTTGGCTAAAGTTGCAATGCAAAGTGGTACTAGTGCAGATCAATTAACACAAGTACTTTCAATAATGGAATCAGTATCGAGTGCAAGTAGAGATGCTTTATTAGCTCAAATTGAAATTAACAGACAACTTATAGGATCCGCCGGATTAGCTCCAGCAGATATATTTAGAGATATTGCAGATAACGCTGAATTTTTTGCTCAATTCGCTAAAGATGGTAGTCAAAATTTAATACAAGCAGGTATTGCAGCAAGAAAGTTAGGATTAAATATGAGCGCAGTAGCGGGTATAACAGAATCATTACTTGACTTTGAATCTTCTATTGAAAAACAGTTAGAAGCATCATTATTATTAGGTAGACAAATCAATCTTGATAGAGCTCGTCAATTAGCTCTTGCGGGTGATCAGGCTGGTATGATGGAAGAAATATTAAGAGCTGTTGGTGGTGAAGCTGAATTTAATAGAATGAATGTTATACAAAGAAAGGCATTAGCAGAAAGTGTTGGTGTGAATGTAGAACAACTTTCAAGACTTGTAAGAAATAATACAGCAGGTGCAGCAGGTGCAGCGGTGGCTGGTATAGGTAAACCAGATAATGTATTTAGTGACCCAGAAGCTCATAGATATCTCAAGCGAATAGCAACTTCTGTAGAGGGTTAAAAATGCCTTTAGTAACAGAACAATCAATATTAGCTGGTATATTAGAAATGGAAGCTACACCATCTAAAGATGATGGATTGCCGTCTATTCCTAATTCAAAGAGTCCTTATGTAGCATTTACAGTAGATTCTGAAAAAACTCCTTCACCTATAGAAATAGTGCATACTAACAAATCTTCATTTCAGAGTGTAATGTTAAATGATTTAACAATAACTGGAAGATTTCCACTTGCAGAATATTATGCATTAGGAAAAGGTAAAGGAAGATTAAGTTATCATAATAATCCAATTTTTGAACAACCGTTTATTGTTAGAAATATCGGAGACCGTTGGGGTGTATATGATAGTTTTGGATTAGGTGATAGTAAATTTGGTAATACTATAGAAAGTATACTTAAACAAGGTGCTAATTTTATAGATACAATAGGGGGAGCAGTTTTAGGTAGAGACCCAAGTGAGTATATCGGTAGTGCTGTTGGTAGTTTAGAAAGAACAGGTAAGTTTTTACTTACAAATAAAGGTGTCGGATTTTTAGCTAAACAAGGTATACTTCAACGAAGGAATGCACAAAAACTTAGAACTGATGTTAGATATGATTTAACAAAAGATAATTTAAAACGACTTGTAAATCCAAGATTATATAATCCATTATCTTTAGCCAGTCTACCGGGTGTTACAAAAATTAGTATAAATGCATATGACCCAAGTTTACCGTTTGCATTATATACAGATACTATAGCTGATCTCGTTTCACAGACAGTTATAAAATTGGCTACAACTGTAAAAGACACTGCAATACGAGTCGTGAAGGGTGTAGCGGGTGATATTAAAAAAGGTATTCAAACTAAACTTGAACAAACAGATATAGGTAAATTTGTAGATAAAAAAAGTAGGAGCGTTAAGTAAACTTACTGGTATAAAAATAGATAATAAAGCATTTGCTGATGTTGGTAAAGATAAAGTTAATTTAATACCATATGGTTCAACTGAATATGGAGAGAAAGGAGGGGGTCAAAGTTATAGAGAGTTAGATTTTGTTCCATTTAAATTTCGTGATGTACATAATAATAAAAGTATTGTATTTAGAGCAATAGTAAGTGCGATAACAGATACATTTACACCAGAATATGCTGATCAAAGATACATTGGTAGACCAGATAATGTTTATGTGTATCAAGGAACAACTCGTGAGATAAGTTTAACATTTGATATTTATCCAAAATCAGATGAAGAGTTAATTACGCTTTGGGAAAAAATGAATTATTTAGCAGGGTTGACTTATCCGAATTGGGATGATACGAATAAAGGAATGATAGCTCCTTTTTGTAAATTAACACTTGGTCAAATGTATGATGATACACCAGGTTATATATCTGGTTTAACATATACAGTAATGGATGAAGGAACTTGGGAAACAACTTTCGCAAAGTTACCTAAATATATTCAGGCGACGTGTACGTTTGTCTACATAGGTGATAGATTACCAAGTACTACTCAAAAACATTATGAAGTACCTTGGGTAGCAGCAGAACAATATGATAATTCTATAGCGAATAAATATTTAAAACATTTAGGACAAAATGTAAACGAATTAGGAATTGATATTGATAAACTGTCTACAAGATCGGCAAATAAAATATTAAATACTATTGGAATGGGTGATTCACCGGAACCAGAAGTCGTAGGTTCGTAAAATGAAAAGATATTCTTCAACACCACGTAAAATAGATAAGTCAGGTTTAAGAGTTTATGGAACAACATATTATCCTGAAATACCACTTGAAAATGGAGATACTTTTATATACCCTCAAGATGGTGATAGATTAGATACGTTAGCGCATAAATATTATGGAGATCAAACACTTTGGTGGGTTATAGCAAAAGCAAATGGTGTTAAAGGTAAACCAACGTTAACTATTGGTGAAATACTTAGAATTCCTTCAAATATAGCGGGGATAATACAAAAATTTAATACCTTAAATAGTTAAATAGTTATGATTAGTCTAACACCGATTGCCAAAAATATCCAACAACGGTTACTTGAAAAAATGAAAATATTGGGAAGAGAGAATACCGCTATTCCAGGTACATCTAAAAACGGTGGATTAACTCATGATAAATTAGCTATTCGCTCAACATTTTTAAGAATGATTTCGAACCAACCTTATGCAGTTACATTGATGGGTGGTAAATTGAAAGATGATGATACTATAGCTGGTGGTTATGATGATATATATGGTCCAAGAACTTATAAAAAAAGAGGCAAAGTTGAAGAAGGATCTGTAGAAGCTTTTAATCAAGGTGGAATGGGTCATACAGCTACACAGCGTATCTACATTGATGAAAAAACAGGTGAGCCACGTAGAAATATAGACAAAACAACAGTAAATAAAGGCTTAAAAAGACCTTTACCAGGTGTTACATCAGCTGATATAGTATTTAGAGGTTCAATGGGATTACGATCTTTACGTGAAGCAACTATATCATGGACTTGTTGGGGTTGGGGAGAACTTGATGAATTAATGCCACATTTTTTAGCTCATGGTCAAAGAGTATTATTACAATGGGGTTGGGTTTATGATAAAAAAACATTACTTGAAATTCCAACATTTTTAGAACCAAACCCTTACGATAGTAGTCAAACT
>LUMJ01001001.1_pt1 | contig 10196 bp, 9 predicted proteins | sample 729631 | NCBI WGS metagenome assembly LUMJ01 (sample SAMN03860266, study PRJNA289734) | marine metagenome | biome: seawater column; feature: ocean; material: water; isolation source: Red Sea water column Station 22 - depth 500m | place: Saudi Arabia: Red Sea | collected 2011-10-15 | depth 500 m | reverse complement strand
GATGAGGCCAGGCCACAGCTAGAAAAAAAGCTTCGCGCAGTGGAAGCATCTGACAGAATGGAAAAAGCCGGTGAAGATCTGGTGGCACGCCTGAAATCCGGCGCAGACTGGGACGAACTGCTCACAGCACACAAGCTGGCCCGTGTCCGCCTACCCGAGGCAACTGAGACCCTGCTGGAACCACTTGAGCAAGCTGTTGCCCGCGTCGTCTATGCGGCACTTGTGCCGCTATCCGGACAGATTATCTATGGTGGAGAGCGAATTAGTCCGGCACGATACGCGATCTATCGACTCGAGCGTGTCGAATTCGGAGACCCCGCAAACGCGTCAAAAGAAGATCGATTGGGAGTTGAGAATGTCTTATTGTCGCGATGGGGCGGGGAAATCGTGATTGGTTGGCGTCAGGGGTTGCGTCAAGTAGCAAAAGTTCAGATCCACGAAGAGTTACTCTAGAGATCAGCGTGACGTGGGCTGATCCCTACCGTATTAAATCCACCGTCTACATAGGTGATTTCGCCGGTGATTCCGGAGGCCAGATCTGAACACAGGAAGGCAGCAGCATTGCCGACTTCCTCGATTGTGACACCGCGACCCAGCGGCGCTGTATCGTCATAGAATCCCATCATTTTGCGGAACCCTTTAATACCTGATGCGGCCAGCGTCCGGATGGGTCCAGCCGAGATACCGTTAACTCGGATTCCCTGACTGCCCAAGGACTGAGCGAGGTAGCGTACATTGGCTTCAAGACTCGCTTTTGCCAAACCCATTACGTTGTAGCCCGGCATCGAACGTTGGGAGCCGATGTAGGTCAACGTAAGCAGGGCCCCGTTGCGCCCCGACATCATAGGCTGGGCCGCACGCGCCAGGGCAGCGAAACTGTAAGAACTTATTTCGTGAGCTGTGTTGAAGCCGTCCCGTGTAACAGCATTAAGATAGAGTCCTTCGAGTTCCTCTGTAGGTGCAAATGCGATCGAGTGCACCAGAATATCGAGAGCGTCCCAGTGCTTCGCCAATTCATCGAAAAGAGAGTCTATCTCACTGTCAGTCCCAACATCACAAGGCAGTACCACTGTACTGCCTAATGACTGAGCAAATTTTTCAACTCTGGGTTTGAGTTTCTCATTCTGATAGGTCAAAGCCAGTTCTGCCCCTTCCCGGTCCATAGCCAGGGCAATACCCCAGGCTATGGACCGGTTGCTGGCGAGACCGGTAACCAGTGCTCGTTTGCCATTCAGGAATCCCATAGGCCATATTCTCTGTTTATCGAAATCAAGTTGATAGAGTTTGTAGCTTAAGAGCCAACTCCTGTCAAAGTCCAGACCGATCGGAAGCCAATGAGTAATATCGTCGTACAGCCAGTGCAGAATCAGGCAATTATTCGCGCAACTGAGATCGCAGAACGACTAGACCTGCCTTTGGTTACACAGAGCGATCCTGGTCAGCAGTTTGTCCTCGAGGTTTCTGTAGAAGGTTTGGCGATTCGTGATCGTAGACAGGTTCGTACACTGCCAGTCCAGGTGGTGTGTTCAAATTTGCGACGCCCCAGTCGAGGCCGTGATCTGCTGGCGCGCGCCATAGGTCGAACCAACAAAACAGTAATCGATGCGACCGCGGGTTTTGGTCGCGATGCCTTTCATCTGGCCAGTCTGGATAGGCGAGTGACAGGTATAGAGCGATCGCCAGTACTGGCCGAACTCTTGATCGCGGCGCTGAATCAACCTGCAGCTGAAGCACTGCGAAAAAGTATCCACTTCATTTGTGCAGATAGCCGTGTCGCTATCGGACAATTACCCCGCCCTGATGTAATCTATCTTGATCCCATGTTTCCACAAAGAACCATTAATTCTGCGACTGCGCGTAAAGAGGCGATACTGCTTCGTGGACTGGTGGGTGATGACCCCGATGCTGATGAACTGTGGAGCCTTGCATGCATCCATGCACGTCAACGAGTCGTGGTTAAGCGGTCTCGCTATGCGCCTGCTTTAGGGCGGGTTCCTGATCTGAAGGTAAGCGGTAAGGCAGTTCGATACGATATATACCTTAGGGACGAAAGATGAAGACGCTGCCTTGGTTTTATGCGCCCCATCTGGATGCCAGACCGGAATCTGCGGTGCTCGCAGCAGATGAATCGAGGCATCTAGCCCGGTCGCGTCGTTTGGGGGTTGGCGGTGAACAAAAGCTAAAATTGTGGATATCAGCGAGCGGCGAACCCGGGTTGCGCTTGACTTGACCGCTTATGCTCACCAGATCGAGGGCCGTGTTCGTATACATCTGGCGGCGGCTCTGCCGAAGGGTGATCGTCAGGCAGTGATGCTGGATATGGTCACGCAGATTGGCATGACTGATTTCACACCACTATTGTGTGATCACAGTGTCGCGAAGTTCAGTATCCGCTCAGCGGCTCGTTGGCAGAAAACATGCCTCGAAGCCTGCAAGCAGAGTCGGCAACCCTGGGTTCCCCGTCTCCATCAGCCAAAACCATTGGCAGAGATGATTAATACAGCTGGTGAGGTTGGGCGTGTCGTCTGGCTTGCAGATTTCCGGGGAGGGTATCCCACCGCAGTTCAAAAGGTAAAGGCCGATGAGTTAATTCTGCTGGTTGGACCCGAGGGAGGGTTCAGTCCGAGCGAATGGGAACTGCTTAGTGACACCGATATCGTGCCCGTCACTCTGGCCAAAACTGTACTGCGGACCGAGACTGCAGCCGTGGCGATGGTCAGCGCTGCTATAACCAGGCTGGGTGTCTAGGAAGACAACTGTTCTACACGGCTCTGCTGAGCTTGAAGTTGTGCAATTGCACTGCGGGTGGATTCTAGACGTTCTCGTTCCTTGGTCACGATGTCAGCTGGTGCCTTGTCCACAAAATTCGGGTTGGACAACTTGCCCTGCGTGCGGGCCAGATCCTCGTTCAATTTTCCAATCTCACGACTGAGTCGTTCCAGCTCTGCTTCACGATCGATGACAGCACCCATGGGCACCAGAACGGTGAGTGACCCGATGAGAGCTGTAGCACATTCCGGAATCTGTGAATCTTCAGTGACATAATCTAAAGAGTCCAAACGCGCCAGTTCCACGATCAGCCTGTTAAATGCTGCCGAACGTTCTGCGTCGGTACTGTCTCCACCCCGGAGCAAAGCAGGCAGCGAGCGACGTGGATCGATATTCATCTCACCCCGGATATTTCGTACCGCCGAGACCACCGACTGTACCCATTGTAGATTGTTGATCGATCCCTGGTCTATCAGCTCTGTTTGTTTAGTCGGGTATGGTTGGGTCATGATTGTCGGCCCGGCAGTTCCGACGCGACGTGCGATACGGCGCCAAAGGGCGTCAGTAATAAAAGGCATAATAGGGTGCAGCAATCGGAGCGAGGCATCCAGGATCTGGACAAGGGTCTGCCTTACTCCGAGTTTGCGATCTGTTGACAGATCGTCATCGCCGAGTTCAATTTTCGCTATCTCAAGGTACCAGCTGCAGAATTCGTCCCAGACAAAGCTGTGGAGCGTTTGTGCCACCTGGTCAAAACGGTACAGTGATACGGAGTGACTGACATCACCTGCCACCTGTTGCAATCGGGAGATGATCCAATGTTCTGCTGGTCCAAGCTGACCCGTCACACCTGGGCTAGTTTCCAGAGGTTCGGAATTTATCAACACGAACCGGGTGGCATTCCAGAGTTTATTGCAGAAGTTACGATATCCCTCTATCCGACCTAGATCAAAGCGGATATCCCGGCCCTGGGTTGCGAGGCTGGCAAAAGTAAAGCGTAGAGCATCGGTTCCGTACGATGGAATGCCTTCGGGGAACTGTCTGCGTGTATCGTCAGTGATGCGTTTGGCCATTTGCGGTTGCATCAGCCCTGAAATTCGTTTCTCTATCAGTGCCGGAAGCGTAATACCATCGATCAGGTCCAGTGGGTCAAGTACATTGCCTTTTGACTTTGACATTTTCTGACCGTCGGCGTCGCGTACCAGACCATGAACGTAAACATCATGGAAAGGGACGGACCCCGTAAATTTCAGACCAAACATGGTCATTCTGGCCACCCAGAAGAAGATGATGTCGAAACCTGTGACCAGTACACTGGTGGGATAGAATGCTTTCATCGCCGCGGTATCTTCGGGCCAGCCCAGGGTAGAAAATGGCCACAGTGCCGAGGAAAACCAGGTATCCAGAACATCTTCATCCTGGTACAGCGAGACTTCTTTGCCGTGAAATGATGCTGCCTTTTCCAGCGCGGATGATTCGTCCAGAGCAACAAAGATGTTGCTGTCGTCGTCATACCACGCCGGAATACGGTGGCCCCACCAAATTTGCCGCGAGATGCACCAATCTTCAATGTTATTCATCCACTCGTAGTAGGTCTTGCTCCAGTTGTCCGGTACAAACCGGATTCGGCCGTCTTTAACTGCTTCAATAGCGGGCTCAGCCAAAGGTCTGGTGCGGACATACCACTGATCAGTTAGATAGGGCTCTACAACGGCTCCGGATCGATCACCGCGCGGCACCATCAGTGTGTGATTTTCGATTTTTTCGATCAGACCTCGTTCTTCAAGATCTGAGACGACCTGCTTTCGAGCATCGTAACGATCCAGACCATGGTACTCCGATTCTTCCAGATCGATAGCAGCATCGGGCGTCAGCATGTTGATCACCGGTAGATCGTGGCGCTGGCCCACTTCGTAGTCGTTGAAGTCGTGACCGGGTGTGATCTTGAGACAACCGGTTCCAAAAGTGGGGTCCACATAATCATCCGCAATGATTGGGATTATCCGTTCTAAAAGCGGTAATCGTACCTGGCTACCAATGAGATCGCGGTAGCGTTCGTCTTCGGGATGTACTGCCACGGCGCTGTCACCCAGCATTGTTTCGGGCCGAGTGGTTGCAACCACCAGGTGTCTTGAGTTGTCGGACAAGGGGTAACGAATGTGCCATAAGTGTCCCTGCTCTTCTTCCGAGATTACTTCCAGATCGGAAAGTGCGGTGTGTAACACTGGATCCCAGTTGACCAGGCGTTTGCCACGGTAAATCAGGTCTTCTTCGTAAAGCTGTACGAACACCTGGCGCACGGCGTGTGACAGGGCATCGTCCATCGTGAATCGCTCCCGGCTCCAGTCTAAAGATGCGGCCATTCGTCGGAGTTGTCGGCTGATCGTACCGCCGGACTCACGTTTCCATTGCCAGACTCTGTCAATAAACTGTTCGCGACCCAGATCGTGTCGCGATACACCCTCGGCCTCCAGCTGTCGTTCGACCACCATCTGTGTCGCGATACCGGCGTGGTCGGTACCGGCTTGCCACAAGGTACTTCTGCCACTCATCCGGTGATAGCGAATCAGGGCATCCATGATAGTGTCTTGAAACGCATGCCCCATGTGTAGGCTACCGGTGACGTTTGGCGGTGGTATCGCAATGCAATAGGCATCACCGATACCGGTCGGTGCGAAACAGCCTCCGGCTTCCCACTCTTGGTAAAGCATGGCTTCCATGCTGTGGGGATCAAAGTTCTTGCTTAATTCATCGTCAGACATCGTTTGTCATGCCAGGATTTTCGATTTAATGGTAGCGCGTTTGAAAACCGGCGAATTATAGGGCAAAGCCCTGTAGCCCAACGGGGTTAGTCTTGAAGTTGGCCCGTCAGTCGCTCTCAAGCCACGCAGAAAGCTGCTGCGAAACGTCTGACAACAGTTTTTCGCGTAAGGCTTCATCCAGAGGTTCGCCGGACCTGCGGGAAATAGTTTTCTCTACCGTCTCGATAAGCTCACGCGAGAGTTCTGCAATGGATTCTCGACTCATGCCGGCATCAGGTGACGGAGTGGATACGGGAGCCTGGGATATGGGTGACGAAGGTTGTTCTCGAGTCCTTTCCATGGGCGGGGGGGACTCGGTGCCGGTTAAAGCATCGTCTAACAATTCTGCAGTCTCGGGTTCCGAGTTACTTATCGTAGCAGGCTCATCAACAAGTGACTCAGTGTTGAACATATCAACCGTCTCAGGAGAATCCAAATCCTCAGTCGGATCGAGCACCGGTGCTGCCAACTCAGAGGTTGTCTGGATTTCGTCGGTGTCCAACTGGGTCTGATCAGATGTTGTGACTTCGTCCTGGGCTGTTTCTGTTTCGGGGTCAAGCAGTCGACCGAGTTCTTTTAGTTCGCGAATCAGTTCTTTTTCCCGATCTTTTGATGTCATATTGTTTTGCCTCGAAATCTTCGATCAAAGAGTGATCCGATGCGTTTCAAGTTCCAACCCCTGGTCCCGATAGAACTTGAATCGGGACCGACCGGACTGTTTGTCGATTTCATCAAAACCTACAACCTCGGCGATTCTCACAAAATTGGAATAATCTTCAACGGGTTGATCTGCTACAGACACCACGACCTCTGCAGATCCCGATTGGGGTGGGTGATGGCCAATACGCACCGGGGCCGTGAGATCGGAATTGTCATTGTTTCGGACATGCGGGATAAAGCTGCTCTGTGAGAATGTCCATAGCAGGTCATCGAGCAGGTCCGATTCTTGGTCATCACGAGTCCACAGGTAGACCGAATGACCACTTCGATAAGCACGATCTATAATTTTGCAAGCGAGCCTCAAGCGCCCGTCAGTTGCATTTGCTTCAAGAACATAAAAATCTATACGCACGGCAGCCATCAGATCACAGTTTTAGTTTGTCGATCGGTTAATTAAGAATTGTGTCAGCAGAGGTACTGGTCGACCCGTCGACCCGGTCTTAGTGTTCGTCTTCCAGGCAGTACCTGCGATATCCATGTGGGCCCACTTCATCTTTTCAGTAAATCGTGATAGAAAACAGGCGGCAGTGACGGCACCGGCACCTCGACCACCGACATTCGCGATGTCGGCAAAACCGCTCTTAAGTTGTTCATGATATTCATCCCACAGCGGTAATCGCCAGGCACGGTCACGCGTTTGCTCACCCGCTTCGAGCAGTTGATCAGCGAGAGTGTCGTCATTGCTGAACACGCCACTTGCCGGGTGACCCAGGGCAATCACACAAGCACCGGTTAGGGTGGCAATATCAACAATTGCGTCGGGCTTATAACGCTCTGCGTAGGTCAGCGCATCACACAATATGAGCCTGCCTTCCGCATCCGTATTGAGTATCTCAATGGTCTTACCGGACATGCTGGTGACGATATCACCCGGTTTATTTGCAGCGCCATCGGGTAGATTCTCGCTACTGGGTACGATTCCTACTACATTAAGTGGAAGCCCCAGTTCGGCAACTGCACTTAAGGCGCCGAAAACACTGGCACCGCCACACATGTCGTATTTCATTTCTTGCATGCCGCCTGCAGGTTTAAGTGAAATTCCACCAGCATCAAATGTGAGCCCCTTTCCAACCAGAACCACCGGGCGCTGATTTTGGGCGGCACCCCGGTGTTCCATGATGATGAACTTTGCGGGTTGGCGACTGCCCCGGGAGACCGATAGCAGGGATCCCATTTTGAGCTGTTCCATACGTTTCTCATCTAGAACGGTAACCTTCAATCCATGGCTTCGCTGCAGTTTTCGTGCCTGGGCTGCCAGGTAACTTGGTGTGCAGATATTGCCAGGCAGGTTGCTGAGATCTCGAGACAGTTTTACACCATTTGAAATCGCCTGACTTTCGCGGATAGCTCTCCGGTCCCGCACCGAAACTGCCCTTGAACCGACAGAAAATGTGACACGAGCGAGAGGTCGTTTGCGTTCTTTCGTGCTTTTTGTCTGATCAAACTGGTAAGTGGCATCGCACACTGCGTAGGCGAGTAGCCGCAGGCGTTCACTGACATTCCGGTCAGCAACTGTAGTTTCGGCCAAGGTCACCGTGGCATGGCGTATGGGTAACCGTGCGAGTGCAGTGGCTGCGCTGTCCACGGCTTGTTTATATACGGCAACACCGGATTCGTGGGCTTTGCCCAACCCTACGGTAAGCACGCGCCGAGCCGGTCTATTGGGATGGCCAGGAATCATCAGAATTGAGCCGCTGGTGCCTTTGATGTCGCCGTCGTCGACCAGACGCTGGATGATGCCACCCATCGACTTATCGGCTTTTTTGGCACTTGCAGTTAGTTTTCCACCGTCTAGAATCCCGACAACCAAACAGTCGGTTTTGAGGTTTATAGGATCAGCGCTGGTAAGATTAATTTTCATGGGGTCCCTGTGATAGATCAGTTACAGTAGCAGTGGTACTTGCCATATTCACAAAATGAAGCAGTATTGTGGTGGTTTATTCATGATTCTGTCAAAAGAAGGCTGTAATTGTACAAATGATTCTTAGGCGGGCATTTGTCCGGGAAGTATTGTTGACCAGCGTTGCTGTTACGATGGCTATGCTGATGATCTTTATTGTTGTCCGGGCAATTGGATTTCTCCGCCAAGCAGCAGAAGGCATGATTCCTGTCGGCAGCATCTTTTTGTTGTTGTTGCTTAAAGTGATGACTTATATGGATGCCATCCTCCCATTGATGGTCTTTGTCGCCATCCTGATGGTGCTGGATCGCTGGGGTCGTGACAACGAAACCATCATTATGGCGGCGTCCGGGTACAGTCCTGGCTATCTGCTCAAACCAGCAGCATTTTTATTGGTAGTGTCGGGTGTTTTTGTAGGCGGGTTCTCGTTCTATCTGTCGCCACTGGCGGTTCGTGTCGGGGGAGCAATTGAGCACGAATTTCGTACGGGCAAAGAGGTCAGCGGCATTATGGCCGGTGTGTTTACAGAAACACGGAATGGCCGGGGGGTATATTTTGTAGAAAGGGCAGACAACAACCTGTCGATGTATGAACATGTGTTTGTATATGGGTCTGATGGGAGTCAGGACGGGGTCGTAGTGGCGGCGACTGCACGGCAGGAGCAGGACAGCAAATCCGGTTATCGTTTCCTGGTTCTGGAGAACGGGGTCCGCTACGAAGGTGTGCCAGGCGATCCAGCGTACCGGCCTGTTGCCCGATCTGGTGCCAGAGCCACCAGTGCCATTGCGCGGTTGGCGCAATCAGAAACTGTTGCAGGAGTACAACAGGCCATGGGTTCGGTCGGAACTGCATTGGCGATTATCAAAGGTTGTTGTCTTACCCGTGCTGATTCTGTTTGCATTGGGGCTTGGCCATATCAGTCCCGGTCGGGGTCGACTGCCCGCAATCATGGGGGCGCTGGTGATCTACTTCTGTTATACCAATGTAGCCGGCCTTGCCGTGGCTACTATGCGCAATAGCACTGCGTTGTTCCCCGTCATCGGACTTTGGATACTGCACCTGGTGTTCGCCGTGGCAGCGATTTACCTTTTCTGGTGTAAGACGGTTAACCGGTCTCTACTGAGCCTGCACCGAACGCCTGCCCGGTCATGATCTGGTGAAACTGATCGATATCTACATCGGGCGTTGCATTGTTCAACAGTCGTTGCTGGTGATAGCAGTTCTAGCCGGGATATTTGCTTTTTTAAATTTTATCGATCAACTGACTGACTTGGGTTCCGGATCTTATGGGTTGCTTGATGTGCTTTGGTTTGTTGTGCTCACAACGCCGCGGATAATCCACGACACTTTTCCGATGGCCAGCCTGGTTGGGACGATCCTCGGGCTTTCGGTCCTGGCGCGACATTCCGAACTGACCGTCATGAGAGCCAGTGGGGTTTCACTCGGCCAGATCACAGGATCAGTTCTTAAGGTCGGGACTATCTTCGTCCTGCTGTCTCTAGTAATAGGAGAATTTGTGAGTCCTTTCACTGAGACGATGGCGCAGCGTGGTCGGGCCGAAGCATTGCAGCAGGATATCGAGCAGAAACACAGCTCTGGCTTGTGGATGCGCGACCAGGCTACGTTTGTCAACGTTGCGGAGGTGATGCCCGATCTTCGTCTGTTACGGATCAAGATTTTTAAGTTTGATCGCAATAACCATGATCGACTGGTGTCGTTGACCTATGCGCGTAGTGGAAAATATGACCAAGATCGTTGGCTACTGAAGGGTGTAAGCAAGGCCACGATTGATGAGAAGGGTCGTGCTGACATTCTTGGTATTGATCAGTGGGTCTGGCCAACAGAAGTGACGCCAGGGATGATGTCGGTTTTCTTGGTGCAGCCGGGGCAGTTGCCCCTGTTGCAACTCAAGAATTATATCGAGCATCTGAAATTAAACGCTCAGGACACCAGGGCATACGAGTTGGCCTATTGGGGTAAAGTAGTTTTGCCACTGTCTACGGCTG
>LUMJ01001084.1_pt1 | contig 10216 bp, 13 predicted proteins | sample 729631 | NCBI WGS metagenome assembly LUMJ01 (sample SAMN03860266, study PRJNA289734) | marine metagenome | biome: seawater column; feature: ocean; material: water; isolation source: Red Sea water column Station 22 - depth 500m | place: Saudi Arabia: Red Sea | collected 2011-10-15 | depth 500 m | reverse complement strand
TCAATTATTCAAAAGGGCAAACAAAATTTCTGGTGGTCAGGCTCAAAGAGCTGCCATTGCGCGCGGGCTAGTCAACAATCCAACAATAGTTTTAGCAGACGAGCCCACGGGAAACTTGGATTCTGCTACTGCAAGAAATATTGTACAATTAATGAAGAAGATGGCAAAGGATCTGGAACAAACTTTCATTGTTGTAACTCATGAGAGAGCACAGTTTGGGGACGTTGATCGAGTTATTACCATCAAGGATGGTCTCGCATTTGAGGGTGAACAAATGACACCAATGGAGGTTACAGTATGAATTATAAAATTTCTTTTTTGTTAATGATTTTGTTAGTAGGTGCTTTTGCATCTGATGCAGCTGGTCAAGTTGAGACACAACCACAGGGAGTTTTTAATAACAAAGTAACTGGATTAAAGCTCCTTGACGCTTATTTTGGGACTTCAACAGTAAAGATGGAAGTTGGACCTGGAGACAAGAATGTACCACTCACTGTGCTGTTTGCTAATACGGGAAGCAATGATGCAGTTGGCATTAAGGGAGAATTGTTTGTGCCAATGGGCTTTACTTCTGCTAATGCAAAATATCTTCCAATTTATGCAAGTAGTAATCAAAAAGCTACAGCGGGCAGTAATTTTGAACTAACATTTTTTGTTGATATTTCTAAGGGTGCGGAAATCAAAACATTTCCCGGCAGTGTAAAAATTGATTATTCAAGATTGCGTGAATCTGGTGAACGTCATGAAACATTCGGTTTCACTTTCAAGCTTACAGGCGAAAGCATTGTCAATCTCAAAGCCATAACACCAGTTATAACATCAATTACAAACAATAATGTTGTTTTAGAAATTTCTAATTCTGGCTCCTCTACTTTGTCAAATGTTGATGTAGTTTTGCAAAACACAGAGACAACAACTTCTTCGACTAGTGCATCCACTACAAATATAGAGAAAGTAATTTTTGATCAAAATCATTGGAATATAGGAAATATTGAGCCAAATTCTGCACATACATTTTCATTTAATGTATTTGTTCCAGAAAGTTTGAAAAATGAACCGTTACGTACTCCTTTGAAAATTACTTATTTTGATGGACATGGTGAGCAAACATCTGTAACAAGGATTGCGGATCTTTACATCAATGGTTTGATCAGTCCAACAATTTACGGAGTAAAAGTAATTGAATTGTCAGGAAAGAAAACTGTTGTTGGTGAGATATTAAACGAGGGAAACTCTGATGGACTATTTGGTTTTGTCAAATTACAGCCACTAGGAGATACTAACATTAGGGAATCATCTCAGTATATCGACGAAATAGAGCCTGATTCACCCGTTCCATTCAATATACCTATTGAATTTGATGGTGTGCAAAGTTTTGGCGAACATGACATTAGAATCCTAGTTTCATACAAGGACTCCGTACGTGATGAACATACTATTGCGTATGATACTACCATAACTATCACACCATTTGCGGACAATACTGATTATGGTTCTATGATCGGAGGTCTGATTTTCCTGGCACTTGTAATTGCAATTGGTTACAAACTGTATCGTAAAGATAAGATTCCGTTCATCAAAAAAGGAAAAATACCATACATTAGCAAAAAAGCAGAATAGCAGTCTAGCTAATAATATAAGTAATTACAGAAACACTCGATCATCAAAATGAATGAGATTGAGGTTCCAAAGCACCTAAGGCAGTTTATGCTGGAAGGAGCAAAAGAGACAAGGCTTGGCGACAAAAAGGGTGCAAAAAAGCAGTACCGTTATGGAAACCTACACATCAGAGAATACAACGACAAGTACACTCTCCACATGGATAAATACGATCCAAGAGAAAATCCATTAGCTCATTTGGTGTGGGACGCTCCTGAAGTTTTGATTGGTCTAGCTGGTGCAATTATTGGTGGCAGTAAAGTTACATCTTATCTTTTCAACAAAAACAATTTTTCAAAAAAATCATCAATTGCCTCAGGTTTACTGGCTTCTTTAATTTCTGGTTATGCAAGCTATCTTATTTCAAAAAAACTGAAAGAGTAATATCATGATATTTGCGAGAACAATTCATGTGTTTATCAAACTAATTCCGGTTATACTAGCTCTAAGAAAGGATCGCATTCTTTGGATTTCACGGGAAGGAAAAGGCATAGATGAAAAGAGGTTTCGAAGAAATGCACAAAGGATTCTAAACACATGCATATCACTAGGTCCAGTTTTTATCAAGTTCGGACAATGGCTTTCGTCACGTGCAGATATTCTACCACAGCCATATCTAGAAGAATTATCTAAATTGCAAGACAAAGTACCAGCTGTCTCATTTGATAAAGTAAAGCCGATAATTGAGAAGGACATTGGAAAGATTGAAGAAAAATTTGATGATCTGAACCAAAACTCACTATCTGGAGCATCACTCGGTCAGGTACACCGTGCAACAAAGAACGGGCAGCAAGTAATAGTAAAGGTGAAGCGACCTGGAATTGAAAAGCAAGTAGAAAAAGATCTCAAAGTTTTGATGAAAATAATTCCACTTGCAATGAAGTTCGTTGATCCAAATTTAAGATTTTCAATCATTCCAATAATGAAACAGTTTGTAGAGTCAATTCATGAGGAGATGGACTATTCTAAAGAATTAGACAACCTGAAAAAAATAAAAAAGAACATGAAACCATACGACAATGTCGTAATTCCAGAAGTGCATGATGATTATTCAACAAAGAACATACTTACAATGGAGTATATTCCAGGAATCAAAATTACCAACATTAAAGAGCTTGATAAAAAGGGAATTGACAGACAAAAACTAGTCATTGACGTCCATAGGGTCTTCTTTACGATGCTTTTACGACATTCAATTTTTCATGCAGATCCGCATCCAGGAAACATCTCAGTCAAGGATGATGGAACCTTAATCCTGTATGACTTTGGAATGATTGGAAGGTTAAACAACGAGACACGATTACGTCTTGTACGTCTTTATCTTGCTCTTGTGGAAAAAAATCCTCCAAGAACTGTAAATGCAATGGATGAGCTCGGAATGCTGGCACCAGACTTCAACCGAGAAGTAATAGAAAAGGGAATTGACATGTCAATCAGATCAATGTACGGTAAGAAGCCAGACGAGATGGAAGTAGAAGCTCTGATGTCTCTTGCAAACAAAACGATGTCAAAGTTCCCATTCAAGCTTCCAAAGCATCTGGCACTGTATCTTAGAATGTCCACTATCATCGAGGGAATTTACCATACCCATAAGGTTGACTTCAAGTTTATCAAAGTCCTAAGGCAAATTCTAGAAGAGGAAAGGTTGATCAAAGATGCATACATAGAAGAGATCAAACACTCGTTCAAAAGATTTGCAAAGACACTTGATGACACTCTTACAATTGCACCTGAGATAAAAAAATTCATGGATGAGAACCGTGTCCTGCAGCAAAAAAGCAAGCAAGGTTCGAACATATTACTTTCCGGAAGCATCCTGTCCGGCGCAGTGTTTTTTGGTTCTGCATTCTTGTTCCAGTCAAACGAAATCATTGGAGTGATTGGAATGATCGCGTCTGCAGCAATTATGGGAATCTTTGTAGCGTCTAGAAATCGTTAATCTAACGAGATCTTTTTTCCCTTCTTTGTAATTGGGATTTTAATTGCTAGTACACCAGCAGAATATTTTGCAGAATTTACTTTCTCCTCTCCTTCTTTAACAGCTATTGGCATTCTTATTTTTTTATCTATTACACGTGGTCGTTGTTTCATTATAGTTCATTATAGTTCTGCCATCCACGTCGTCTTTTTTTTCTGCGTTAATAGATAACACATTACCATTCATTGATACTTTAATGTCATTTTTGTTAAAACCGGGAATGTCTACAGTAACAATAAGATTACCGTTTTCTTCATGTAAATCAATAGGTGGTAATACAAACTCAAAAAACTCCCTAGATTTGTCATCTATTTCTTTAAAAAATTCCTTTGCCATGTGTTTTACGATTCCCATTTTCTAAATAGTCTTTTTTTACGTTATAAATTTTGATAGATTTTTAATCATGATATGTTAATTTTATAACATGATTATTGCGCTTGAGGGTACTGATCAGGCTGGAAAGAAAACACAAACTGCAATGTTATCTAAGGCACTAAAGGCGCAAAAAATCAAAACAGCAGTTTTTGAATTTCCTGATTATTCGACTGTCATTGGCAAAGAAATCAATAATTACCTTCGCGGCAAAAGAAAATTCCCTCCCGAAATAATTCATTATCTTTATGCAGCAAATAGGTGGGAAAAATTAGAAGAACTTGAAAAATCAGCTGCAAAAAATTCTATTTTAATAATGAACAGGTACTATCACTCTAATCTTGTTTATGGTATAGCAAATGGGTTGAAAGAAAAGTGGTTGCAAAAACTAGATGAGGGTCTACCAAAAACTGATCTTGTTATTGTTTTAGATGTTTCGCAACGCGAATCATTTTCACGCAAAAAATCTAAAAGGGATGAATTTGAAAAAAATAAGGATTTTTCAAAAAAAATATCTCAAATATATCGTAGGCTAGCAAAAAAACACAGGTGGAAGTTAATTGATGCTTCAGGCACAAAGCAAGAAACTCATAAGATAATTCTCAAAATTATTTTCAAAAAAATTGGAATATGAAAAAAACATATTTAGACATTATTGATCCGATTCATGATTTTGTTAGAGTCAATCAGGCCGAACTGCAAATTATTGATACCCCAATTTTCCAAAGACTAAGAAGAATAAAGCAACTTTCAGGCGCTCATTTGATATATCCGGGTGCTCAGCACACTAGGTTCGAACACTCGCTTGGTGTCATGCATATTGCTTCGATGGCGTGTCAATCACTACTTGAGAAATCAATAATCCCATTAGATAAAATTCAAAATTTACGGTTTGCAGGCTTGTTGCACGACATAGGTCCCGGTCCATTTTCCCATCTTTTTGACGAGATATTACAAAAAAACCAAAAAATTTCTCATGAAGATATTGGAAGAAAAATTATACAAAAGACGGAGATAGGTGATCTGATTTCAAGAAACGGGTTCAATAAAAAATCCATCGCAGACATTGCCTTTGGTTATTCCAAGTATCAGTTTGTGAATGAAGTAATTTCCGGTGCATTAAGCGCGGATATAATGGATTACTTACTTCGAGATGGCTATTTTACTGGCGCTGAGCATGCAAAGATTGACCACAAGCGGTTGACATATTCTTTAGATGTCTACAAAAATAAACTTGCACTGGATAAATCAGCTTTGGTAAATTTTGAAACCATGATGATATCCAGATATCAAATGTTCAAGGCAGTATACTTTCATAAAACTGTCAGGGCCGGTGAGGTAATGCTGCTTGAGGCAATGCGTTTAGCAGAAGATGAACTCGGACTTTCTTCGTTAGATTTGGATGATTTTCTAAAGCTTTCTGATGAATCAGTTATAGATAAATTACTTAATCTGTCCGAACACAATTCCGAGCTCAAGGCATCAAAAAAAATTGCAACGGATTATTTGAACAGGAATTTGTTCAAATGTGTATTTGAAAGGACCATGAGTTCAACTTATAATCTCAGTACCAAGATCGTTGGAGAGCTAAAGGAAAGAATTGCAAAAAAGTCAAATACTGACCCAAGCCAAATTCATCTTGATACATCTACAACGCATTCAATTCCGATGACACCTACAAATAAAGAATCAAAATCAGTTATTTTGATAACAAAGGAACCGAAAGTCAAGGCAGATGAATTTTTAATTTCAAACATTCCATTGGTTTCTACCATGTCTGGTAAAATGAATATTCTTAGAGTATATACTCAACAAAGTAATAGGAATAAAGTTGAAATTGCCGCTAAATCAATTCTAGGTGATTTGAAACCATGAATAAAAAAATTGTGATAAAACTTTCCGGCCGAGTCTTCTCAATGGAAAATACAAAGGATCTAAAGGATTACGCAACATATTTTGTAAAGAAAAGTAAGAGCTTCCAACCAATAATTGTGGCAGGTGGTGGAAAGATTGCACGGTATTTTATTTCTCATGCTAGGTCATCAGGAGCAGATGAATCCACTTTGGATGAGCTTGGAATAGAAATTTCACGATTAAATGCTAAATTATTAATTTACGCGTTAAAAGGAAAGGCTTACTCTCACCCACCAACAACTTTGACTGAGGTCAAAAACGCGGTAGATAGCGGTCTCATAGTTGTCACAGGCGGATTGCATCCGGGACAGAGTACCAATGGTACTGCAGCTCTTATCGCGGAAAAAGTAAAGGCAACAGAATTTCTAAATGCTACAGATGTAGATGGAATATACGATTCAGATCCCAATAAAAATAAAAAAGCTAAAAGATTCGCACGAATAGACATAAAGAATCTTCGTGGTTTATTAATACGCGAAAATTCTATGGCCGGAGGTTATGATCTTATGGATATAGTTGCACTAAAAGTAATCGAGAGATCAAAAATTAAAACAAGAATTATCAAGGCAGATATTAAAACTATTGAAAGAGCTATCAAAGGTTTGCGTACTGGAACAGAAATAACTCTGCCAAAGTAATTACTTTAACTCATTTTGTACAGTTGGAAATACGTCAGTCCAAATTTCTATATTCTTGCCTGAAAATTCAGTAATGCCAGAATCCAAAACTCCGTTAAAGATTTTTTTCGCATTTTCAATATCGACTGCTTTTGTTTGCGCTTTGGTAAATCCGTCTTCATCTACCAGAATCGTAATGTAACCATCATCCGTTTTAATAGCTGCAACAAATGATTCTTCTCCCACGGGAAAAAATTTTCCATCAATTTTTTTAGTGGTTAGAGTCAGCATGGCAAAGCCAGCTATTTCAAACAAAGCCATTTGAGCTTTGTTAGCTCTTTGTTTTCCAATTTGAACTGCTTGAAAATATTGCATGACATTGTCAGGTTATAGCACTATAAGCATTTGTCTCAACATTTAAGATATGTACAAAATAATCCAAACTAGTGAACCCAAGAATCTTTGTTGGTGCCGCTGCTGGTGCACTTGTGATAATTTTGATTTTATTTGGATTTAGTGGGTCAGTTAGCGACATAGGAGAGGGGGGTTTTTTGTCACCATCAACTGAGGAACAGATTATCTATCCAGTTGAGATTGAGTTACAAGATCTCTCTGTACTGCAGGTTAGTGAAAAAGAGGCAACGTTAGAATTGAAATTTAGAATTTCAAACCCAAACTTCAAATCCGTAATGCTCCAACATATAAAATACTTGATTTATCATAACGATTTACAAGTTGAAGCAGGTGAGATTGGTACTAGTCCAGAAGGCTTTCTTGCTTCACCAAATTACTTTCTTATACTAAATGAGAGGCCATCAATAATCGGTGAAAAATTTACTATCAAAAACTCAGGGAACAATCCTGAACTTTGGGAAGCGCTGAGCAAAAACACGTTGAATTGGAGGGTTACTGGCGAAGCATTTTTCAATCTTAGCTCTCTGACCGCCGGGCAGGAAAATATAATCGCTTTCGATATTTCAAAGCAGGATTAGCTTGTATCATAAAATTTTAAAATTATGATTATTTGTAAAAATACTAAAAAAATTAACAATAGTATATATGATTGGCTTCTAGCATTTCATCAAATGGCAGAAGCATCAATAGCAGCATTTGGAGCAGGAGTAGGCGTGTTAATTGCTATGGCAGTGGTCGTTTTCGCACTGCGTGGAAAGGGACATGCTAGGGCACCAGATGCATAATCATAGGTAGAAAATATTCTACATTATTTTTCATTTTCTTATTATATGAGTATATGATATTCTACATTTTTATCCTTCTATAATCACTTGAGAGATTATGAGCCCTGTATTTGCCGGCGGTGGCACTGGTGATAAAGACTTTAAGGAGATAGTCCAGGAAGCCATAGAATCCATTAGCCAAGACGTTGAAGTTAAGATTGATTCTAAGGATTACAAAACAATTCATGTTCATGAAGCTTCAAGGTGTTTACGACAATCATACTATGATAGAATAGATCCTATTGTTCATGAGCAAAGCAATTTGAACAAAGTTCTAGGCGGCATTTTCCGAAAATTGAAATCCAAGTCTACTATGGGTAGTTACGATGCTGGTGACGTGAAACTGAAAGCGCAGGCAGACATGATTGTTCGTGATGTAGTGATGATATTCAGATCCATTGACAAGTTTCCAGAAAGCCCTATGCCTGCTGATATTTTATACCTAAATGCATGCATGTGGATGTTTGATAAAATTGAAGGTGTTATCATATATATCACTCGGGATGGAAACGAAGATTCTTTTGTTGTCAACAGAAACCAAAAGATGTTAGAAGAGGTAATTAGGCGAACTAAGATCTTTTATGACCTTCTAACTAAGAAGAAAATACCGGTTATAGAGCCTTCCATGGAATGCCTTAATTGCCAGTACTATGCAAGATGCTTCCAAAAAAAGAAGGAGGGAAAAGCAATATCAATCGGTTCATTATTTGGAGCTAAAGAAAAAGAAGTTTAAAACTAGCAGTTTTCAAATTTTGAACAGATTTAGAATTTTTATCCTACTAGCTTTTGATAACAACATAAATCCTTCTAGCATCTCTCTTTGAGCTGTAAAGTTATCTTTAGATATTTTTTTAAATTCTGAAATATTAATTGGAAGAAGGTTTTTTAATTTTCCAGTACAATATGCCTTTACATAATTTTCAAAAATAGTGTATGTAAATTTTGGGGAAATTTTTTCTAACAACTTTATGGAATCTGAAAATAATTGATCAGTAATTTCTGCTCTTGATAAAAAGTCACCCAAAACCTGCTTTTTATTTTTCAATTCGGTAATAGATAAAGCGACAAGAAGTCCTTTTGTTGCAAGTTTGTATGATGGGATGCCTTTCTCCTGTAATGCCTTTGGACCACGCTTTATAGGTAACCGTCCAGATTCTACAACAATTTCTAATGGAATTAGGACTTCATCCAAATCACGAAAAATTCCAGAATAGATGTTCTTCCAAAGCAGGTTATTCTTTTTTGCTATATCCTGGGCTATGGCAGTACGTGTCATTAAAGATGGATTATCTTCTATAGCCAAATGGCTTATGATATTCCTCTGCCTTATGGCCTCCCCCGTTAATTCTTCATTTTTTGTTTTGAAGGTTTCAAAGATAGATAATCTAGTTAATTTTGATTTAAAGTGAATCACCCTTTGAATTTTTACCGTTTTGAATCGTTTTCATGCCTAGTTTTACATGACATAATATTAGAGTTTTATGATATTATCTTTATTTATATATATAAAGTAAATGACCTCATTTCTAAATAATCCAACTGTATGTTTATATCTTCACTATCTCGCGAAAAGCGAGATGAACTCTAAAAACCATAAGTACGCTATTTTACTTATGGCCGCAGTCGCTATAACCGCGACAGGAGCAATGGCTCAGGCATATGCCCAACAAGTTTCTGATGGAATGGATGGGTATGTTGTCGGAGATCCTGATGGAGGCGCCGGAATCTACACTGGTAATCCCAACGAATGTTGGCATGATACAGATGACGATGGCGTTCCAGACATGTATTGTTTGATCGATACAGGTGACACTGCATGGATGATAACAGCATCTTCTCTAGTCTTGTTTATGACTCCAGGAGTTGCTTTCTTCTATGGAGGACTTGCAAGATCAAAGAATGCAACGAATACCGTGGGCATGGTATTCATTGTCATGGGACTGATGTCAGTCCAGTGGGTTCTATGGGGATATACCCTAGCATTTGGACCACACGACAATGAAGCAAACATGTTCATGGGCAACTTGGACTATCTTGGATTCAATCAAGTATCAGCTTGGGCACCACTAGGTGAACCAGGTTCTTGTGAAGGTACTTGGTCTGATTACTACCAAATGCAACAGATGAAGTCTGAAGACGCAGGAATGTGTAGTCAAGGCTGGCCTGGTACAGTGCCACATCAATTGTTTGCAATGTTCCAAGCTACATTCGCTATCATCACACCAGCTCTTATCGTCGGCGGTCTAATAGACCGAATCAAATTCAGCGCTCTAGTGATATTTGTTCTTCTATGGGGAACCTTCGTTTATGATCCAATAGCACATTGGGTCTGGGGAGGCGGATACATAGGAAACATGGACTTTGATCCAGACTTATCACCAAGCTATGGACTTGACTTTGCGGGCGGCACTGTAGTTCACATATCTTCAGGATTCGCA
>LUMJ01001094.1_pt2 | contig 10236 bp, 9 predicted proteins | sample 729631 | NCBI WGS metagenome assembly LUMJ01 (sample SAMN03860266, study PRJNA289734) | marine metagenome | biome: seawater column; feature: ocean; material: water; isolation source: Red Sea water column Station 22 - depth 500m | place: Saudi Arabia: Red Sea | collected 2011-10-15 | depth 500 m | reverse complement strand
TGGACCTGACATTATTTGTTCAAACATTCCATGTCGTCTATCATTCCAAATTATAATTCCAGAAATGAGTGTACTATTCATAATGTTAAAACCAATCATACCGGAAGCTAAGAATGCTGGATAGCTTAGATCCTTAGTTCCAAAAGACACTTCGTCTATCAGTGCAGTGTATGCAAAACCAGCTACAAAAATCCAAATCAAGGGAAAAATTACCTGCCAGATTAAAAAACCTGGATTTACTGAGATAGTAATATTTCTATTAACTAGTCTGATTATCGGATGCATTAGAATCACTTACAACTTTGAGAAATATTTCTTCAAGATTTGTTGGTATTGCTGACAAATCATCTATAGATATATCGTTTTGATTTAAAATTTTTAGAATGTTCATTAAAATAAGTTCAGAATCAGTAGACTGAATTGTGATTGTTGCCCTCGTGTTAAACTCGATTTTACAATCCTGAATATTTTCTAAAAGACTTCCTAACTTTTCAATGTTAGAGGAAACATGAATTTTGATTGTTTTCTCTCGGCCAAATCTTTTTTTAAGTTCACTTGGAGAATCAACTGTAATTATCCTACCTTTGTTAATGATTGCAATATTATCACATAGATATTCTGCCTCAGTTAGCACATGTGTGGTGTAAAATATTGTTAGGTTTTTTTCCTTTACTTTATTTTTTAAAAAATCTAGCAATTGTCGTCTAGCGGTTGGATCTAATCCCACAGTGGGTTCGTCTAAGAACAACAAATCCATATCATGCATGAATTCACGTGCAACTTGGACTCTTCGGCGTTGCCCTATGGACAAATCTTCATTTCTTTTCTTTCTGATTTCAACTAGATTAAAGGCAGTTAGAAGTTCTTCAGTTCTATCTTTCCTAGTTTTTTTGTCAATATTCCACATCATTCCATATTTTTCAAGTGATTTTTCTACAGAGAGAGTTGGTTCATAACTTGGTTGCTGTAAAACCACACCAATTTTTTTTCTGATCTTCAGTGGCTCCTTTGCAGCGTCAATTTCTAGAACTGAAATTCCACCGCTAGTTGGCTGGATTAGTGTAGTTAGGAGTTTAATTACAGTTGACTTTCCCGCTCCATTTGGTCCCAGAAAACCAAAAATTTGACCCTCTTTAACATCAAGATCTATATCATCTACTGCGTTCATTCCGTTATATGATTTGAAAAGAGATCGCGCCAGAATTGGTTTCATGTCTCTAGAAAATCCTAGACTCCTTAAATGTTAATAAGAGATAAAAAAATAAAATTATGGGGAGTAAGTTGTCCGAGTTTGATGAATTATTAGATAACATTCTAAGGCAAAAGCCAGAGTTCACTAGGGAAGATATTCAGGATAGGATTCAACAGAAAAAGGAAAAGATAGGCGCAGGTTACTTGACTGATCAAGGAGCTCTTTTTCTTATTGCATCCGATTTAGGAATAGCATTAAAGCAGACTTTTAAGGCTGAAATTAGCTTGAAGGATCTTTCCATAGGTGCCAAGGGTATTTCAGTTAAAAGCAGAGTGCTAAATATTTCACCTGCAAGACAGTTTTCTAGAAAGGACGGTTCTCCTTTCTTACTTAGAACTATGACAATTTATGATAATGATTCTACCGTCAGTGTAAAGCTTTGGGATGAAAAAGCCAATCTTCCGGGAATTGAAAAACTGAAACCTGGTGATTTAATAAAAATAATCAAAGCTTATGTAAAATCAGATCTAAATGGAAGTCCAACAATTAATATTGGTTCAGGCTCTGACATAGATACAACTAACCAAGAAAGCGAAATACGACCAATCGAAGCTTTGACTATTGACTCAAGTGAAATTAAGGAAAATCAAAATGATCTGGTAATTTCAGGTAAAATAGATGGAGGCATAAGCACACTAGAATTTACAAATAAACGTGGTGAACCGGCAAAAGCACTACGAATGAGATTAAAAGGTAATGACAACATTGTAACAAGAGTTGTATTATGGGGAAAGGACGAATCCCTTTTACCGAAAGTTATTTCCCAGAATGCAAAAGTTAGGCTTTTGGGTGTCAGAACAAAAATGGGAAACCAGGGTCTAGAAATTCATGGAAACGAAGCAACAATGGTTGAAATTGACGGGAAAAAAGAAACCGAGCCCGTTATTGTCCGCATTGTCACAATTAACATAAATGAAAAAGAAAGAACGTTTGCTGTGGGTATAGACAATAAGAAAAACCTAGTATACATATCTGATTCATCAAACAAGCTAGACTCGATTAATAATGGTGATGTTATAGAATGCATGCCATCAAAGGTTTTTGGTAGCTCGCTAACAATAGACAATAACTCTTTTGTAAGAAAAATCGATGATGATAATTCAATTTCAACGTTATCGGATCTAAGAACAAAAATTTCCGAGATAAAATCTGGAAATGAATATTGTGTTGAAGCTATAATTTTGAAAGCACCAGAAAGGCGAGAAGTACAAACAAAAACTGGAGAAACAATTTTGCTGGGAGAAATGTTTGTTGAAGACGATAGCGGTAATGTCTGGGTAAAAGGATGGAGAAACCAAGCTATGCTTTTAGATGGTTTTTCTATTGGAGAGATAATTTCTGTTACTGCAGTTAATGCAAAAGCTGGACTTGAAGGAAGAACAGAGTTATTTTTAACACCGTTTTCAATAATTACAAAAAAGAACTAATAATCCCAAAAACCTCTCGTCATTACATATTGTCTTTCAGCTTCGTAAATTTGTTTATACATGAGTTCTTCATCAATCATGTTTCGTAAAATTCTTGCGGCAGTGTCAGCACCTACACCATAACCTGACAAAACGATTATTGCGTTCTTGCCAAAAGTTTCAATTAGCGAAGCAACTTTCCAAGATCGGTCAAATTTATGATCTTCTTCTGATGAAAGTTTTTTGGCTTTGTGCTTTTTCTGAATGATTTTAATTAAATCATAGTCTGAATAAAATGTAGCAGTAATTTGCCTACTTTTACAATATTTACAAATTAGATTTTCTTTTACCTCTTCCGTAACTGTTGCTTGTTGCCATTTTCCACAGCGAACACAAATTAGACGATGTTTTGTTTTTAACAGTCGTTTTTTTACCAAATCAATAATTGCCTTATCAACATTAGCTGGAGAGGAATAATATTTCGTAGTATGATCTAATAACGGTTCCGCTAATTTAGAAAACTTGTTAACATCTACCCATTCAATTTGAATTTCATTATTTCTAATTCTAGTTAAAATAGCTTCAGTGGCTATTAGATCAAATTTATCATGAAATAGCTCCCTTAGTGCTTCTGTAACAACTGGTGTTTTTTGATACCGCTCATAAAGAAAATGACCAGTTTTTCTATCATAAATAGATCCACGACCTACCATTCCGAATTTTTTTGCAACGCACCATGTTCTCCAATTAACATTATGAGTCCCAATTAAAGATGCAGAAACCATATCATGAAGATCAAGTTTTTCAATCAGAGTTTCAACAATTATCTTCTTGTGAATTCTTGCGTTAGAGGTTAAAACTATTCTATATGCATCTGATCTCGATTCAACAATATGTCCAAGAGTTGATGATAGAAGTGAAGAAAGTATAGTTGCTAAGGTCGCATTAATTTTTGTACCAAAACACGCATGAAGAACAACAGTACCGTCTGTTCTTACTGATTCAATTACAATAGTTTTCTCATCAGGTACAATTTTAAAATTCAATTCTAAAATTGTTTTGTTAAGCATTGATAACGAACCTTGTTTTGCTTTAGTTCTGAATATCCCCACCTTTTGTGCAGTATTATAATCAACTGGTATATTTTCACCCTCCCAGTAAGGCACCTTTTTCCCTCCGCCTTTGATTGGTTCAACATTAATTTGCAAAGCTTTTTCATCAATGTTTAAAATTCTCCATTGCATTCCACGCAGAACAAAGATGTTTCCCGCTTCACCAAAATCACCCACAAATCTTTGATCTAGCGATCCTATGATTTTCTTTCCAACAGAATCAAATACTTTGAATTTTAAAATATCTGGAATTGTTGAAAGGTTCTCAAAGTAATATCTATATGAATTTCTTTTTTTCCAAAATTTCATTTTTTTCTTATCAAAAAATAAAATGTATATATCATCTAAAATTTCTAGAACATTACAAAATTTATCTAATGTTAGGTTTCTAAATGGATATGCTTGTTTGATTGTTTTATATGCAAAATCAACAGATGTTTCTCCAATTTGTAATGCCAAACCCACTAGGTGGTGAGCCAAGACATCAAGGGATTCATCATGAATTTTTTGCTCTTCAATTGAGCTGTTTTTTATTCTGTCAAGAATAGCTTTTGCTTCAAATTCATCGTCAGAATTATTTGTGATTATTAGTCCTCTAGCAGAAGAATTCCTAAAATGTTTACTTCTGCCTATTCGTTGCATAAGTTTTGACACTTGGCGTGGTGAGCCGTAATGAATCACAAGTTCTACCGAACCAATATCTAACCCTAATTCAAGAGACGATGTACATACAACTATACCGCTTTTTCCACTTCTAAGTATACCCTCAGTTTCTTCTCTAACTTGCCTTGATAATGATCCATGATGTAGTTCAATATTCATTAATGTCTTATCCCTTAGAATAGAAGCCAAAAATTCAGATTCACCTCTAGTGTTAGTAAATAAAAGAATTGGAGAATCTAGACCTAATTTTTCCACGTATTGAATAATCGAATCTGCAACTTCAGAAATAGAACCCTCCACGTATTTTACTTCTACTTCATATTTTCTAATTGATTTATCTTTGATTATCTTACAGGGTTTCTTTGTACCTACAAGGAATTGTGCTGCATCCTCAGTATTTCCAATTGTAGCAGATAAACCCGTTCGTATAATTTTCTGATTTGAGTTAAGCTGTAATCTTTCTAAGCTTAATGAGAGTTGTGAGCCCCTTTCGCTTGGCAAAAGTTCATGTACCTCATCAATTATTACATTCTCTAGTTCGGAAAGTGCAGTTAACATCTTCCGTTGAGTAAGAAGAATGACAAGAGTTTCTGGTGTTGTAATCAATATATCGGGTGGCGAATCTGAGATTTTTTTTCTAGCTGATTGGGATGTATCGCCATGTCTGATCTCTATTGTTAGATCCTCTAGTTTTGCATATTTGATTATTCTTCTAAAAACATCTCGATTCAGTGCCCTTAGCGGTGTAACATACAATCCTTTGATCTTTCCCTGCTTTTTTGTTTTTTTTATCCGTGAAAAAATGGGAATTACCGCACATTCTGTTTTACCAGAACCCGTTGGTGCAATGATTAATGAATCATTTTTTTGATAAATTATTGGTAATGCGTTTTTCTGTATCTCAGTTAACTGTTCGAATCCTAACGAACGAAATTTTTCCTCAAAAAAAGTTTCAGTCTGAGGGTTCTTCAATATTTTTTGTTCTAGCTCGCTCATAAACCATCACACCTACAATCCCTATGGCAAATAAAATGATTGTAATTATAGGAACATAATCAAAAAATCCTGCCATAACCAATATTCACTCTGACATATTAAATACATTAAGATCCATCAGCAAGACCATTAGATGTTATGCTATAATGAAATTTTACGTTATCAAATGGAGAAAAAGCTTGGCATAGATATCCATTACTGTTTTTTGAAAGTATAATCTTGATATGTGTGTACGGATTAATTGATTTTTCCAAGTTTGGTTTTTCGTGATTGTTAATGGTTCTAACAATATTAGTTACAATTATTGGGATTTTGGTGTTGATAGCAATGTTGGATAAGTTATGCATGTATTTCATGAAGGAAAGATTTTTTTCAAAATAATGTTCTTTTTTTGAATATTCAAATGAGAACAAATCTGTTACATTATCTATTATAATCAAAGAAAAATTCTTGATCGGTATTTTCGACAAATACTGTATCTGTTGTGAAGTGTTCATAACTCGCCCAACCTTAATTTTATCAAGTAGTGACGCATTCATTCCCCATGTTTGCATTATTTCAAAAAGTCTTTCGGGTCTAAATTCACCAGTTGTGTCTTGAAAAAGAACTTCTTTTGCGTCTTTTAAAGCGTTAATGCAAATTTGAAACATTAATTGTGTTTTTCCAGTCGAGTTTTGACCAGAAACATCAGTAATTAACCCTTCCTTAATTCCACCACCAAGAAATTTATCTAGTTTTTTTAATCCTGTTTCAATCATATCTTTGTTTACACTAGAAAACTAAAGAGATTTTCCTAAATAATTCAATGGGCAAGGCTTTTATTTTGGTAACCAAGGAAAGCAACACAAGTACAAAGGTAAGATCGTCAATGTTGATTCTTATATGAATTTGATTATGTCTGATGCAGAGGAGCTAAATGGTGGAAAAACTGTTGAAAAGTTTGGGAGAGCGATTTTGCGAGGAAATAATGTGTTATTTATCAAATTAGAAAACGAACTTTAAAGCTTAGTTTCAAATGTCCAAGAAATATATTTTCACATCAGAGTCAGTAACTGAAGGTCATCCGGATAAGGTGTGTGACCACATTTCTGATGCGATATTGGACGAATTTCTTAGGCAAGATCCAGATTCAAGGGTTGCAGTTGAGGCACTTGTAACAACAGATTTTGTTACAGTTGCCGGTGAGGTTACATCGAAAGGCAAATTTGACATTGAGAAAGTAGTCAGAGATACAATTGCAGAAATTGGATATGATAATCCTGCATTGAAGTTTGATGCAAAAACCTGTAAAGTTGTTATAAAGATAGACCCACAGAGCCCGAATATTTCTCAGGGAGTAACAGTATCACAAACACAAAAGGAGCAAGGAGCAGGGGACCAGGGCTTGATGTTTGGATATGCTGCAAACGAAACTGACGAGCTTATGCCACTGCCAATATTACTGGCTCATAAGCTTACAAAAAAACTTGCTGATGTTAGAAAATCAAAAGAATTGGCATGGGTTAGACCTGATGGTAAGTCTCAGGTTTCTGTTACATACGTAGATGACAAACCACAAAGGGTTGAAACCGTTGTAATTTCAACACAGCATGATCCTGAAATATCAAATGAAGAGATTAAAAAACAGATTATTGATAAAGTGATCAAACCTGTTTGTGGAAAATGGTGGCATGATGACATTGTAATTCACGTAAATCCAACCGGAAAATTTGAAATTGGAGGGCCACACGGAGATGCAGGACTTACCGGTAGAAAAATCATTGTTGATTCTTATGGTGGAATGGGAAGACATGGGGGCGGTGCATTTTCAGGAAAGGACCCGTCAAAAGTAGATAGATCAGCGTGTTACATGTGTAGATATGTTGCAAAAAATCTTGTAGCGGCTGGTCTTGCGGATAGATGTGAGGTACAAATTGCTTATGCTATAGGAGTTTGTCAGCCATTATCATTGATGGTTAACACGTTTGAAACAAACAAAATACCTGAAGAGGAGATTGAGAAAATTCTCAATGAACATTTTGATATGAAACCAGCATCAATAGTTTCTCATCTAGATCTAAAAAGACCAATTTACAAAAAAACTGCTGGTTATGGCCATTTTGGTAGAAATGAATCAGAATTTACTTGGGAAAAGACTGACAAAGCCAAAGAACTAAGAAAGGCTGCTGGTCTGTAAGAATTCTCTAACTGTTGTTAGTTTAACGTCAAATTGTTTCGGTTGTAATTTCAATAATTTTTGAAGTTGTTTACCATTACTTGTGTAATCTCCAACTAGGATGTTTAGTGATTCTAAACCATAAACAGCTTTTGGATTACGTTTTGCTTCATCATATGCATCTTCTATGCTAATTTTTTCAATTTTTATCTCTGTGTTTTTAGCAAAAAGTTTCACAAAATCTTCAAAACTTATCTTTTGAGGTCCCACTAGATCTATAACCTTCTTAGAAAACTTTTTTTCAAGAACTGCCTCTAGAATGATTTTTGCAACATCCACCACAAATATTGGTTGTAATCTGTACTTACCAGAACCTGGAATAACTATAACTCCACTTTTCATTTGTTTAGAAAGAGCCTTGGTTAAATGATCTGTTTTACCTATAATGTAAGAAGCACGAAATATGGTATAATCTAACCCAGAATTGATTATTTCTTGCTCAGCTTTGTATTTTGAAGCAAAATAATCTGACATATTATTTTTGGAAACACCAAGACCGCTAATGAATATGATTTTTTTTATTCCAGTATTTTTGCATGTTTCAATTACATCTTTTGTTAGATTCAAGTTGATTTCTTCGAATGTAGATTTTGGCGTTTGCCTTCCTATACCAATTAAATTAATCAAAGCATCATAGTTTTTCAGTTTACTTTGAAGTTTTGGATCTGAGAGATTTGTTGATATTATCTTTACTTCAGATGGATATTTACGAAAATTTTTCCTAGAGATTGCTAAAACATTGAGTTTATTTTCATGAAGAAAACTTCTTAGATTTTTACCTACAAAACCACTAGCACCTGCAACTACTATCCTTACAGATATACTTGACATGAAAAAAATCATACAACAATTGATTTTAAGGATATCATTGACTACTCATTGTGAATCCGCCAGAAAAACCTAAAGGTAATTTACGCACCGGATTCACGACCGGTACAAGTGCTACAGCTGCCTCAATGGCTGCTATTTTGTCAATTATAAATCAAAAAAAAATTGAAACTGTTGATGTTTTACTTCCTAAAAAATCCAGACTCAAAATTAATATCAATAGTTGTGAATTTGAAAAAAATAAGGCATGTTGTTCAGTAATTAAGGATGGTGGAGATGATCCTGATGTAACACATGGTGCAGAAATCATTGTAGACTTGGAGCTCACATCAAAACCAAATTCCATTGAAATAGATGGTGGCGATGGAGTAGGCAGAGTGACAAAACCTGGAATAGGATTAGAGATTGGTCAAGCTGCAATTAATCCAACTCCACGAAAAATGATCATAGAAAATTTAACTGAAGTTGGTAAGGAAATTTTAGAAAAAAATGGAATCAAGGTGATGATATCAGTCCCGAAGGGTAAAGAGCTTGGACCAAAGACTGACAACCCGCGAATTGGAATTGTTGGTGGAATATCTATTTTGGGAACAAGTGGTATTGTAATGCCTTACTCAACTGCATCATTTGCAGCTGCTATTAGACAACAACTTGATGTTGTGCTTTCAATGAGAGACAATACAGTTGTCTTGACAACTGGTGGAAGGAGTGAAGATTTTGCAAGGAATATTTTTGATCTTCCTGATCATTCATTTGTACAGTTTGGAGATTTTTCTGGATATACAATTTCACAATGCGCAAAAAAAGGAATGAGTGAGGCCTATGTTGGCGGGTTTATTGGAAAATTTGCCAAGATGGCAACTGGTGTAAAGCAGACACATGTAAAGGGTTCAAAAGTTGACATGAACTTTCTCTCGGAATTAGCAAAACAATGTAATGCTGATGAAGATACTATCAAGAAAATACAAAATGCAAATACTGCTAGAAATGTTCAAGAGATTATCCTTGAAAACAATATTCGAGGCTTTTTTGATCTAATTTGCTCAGAGGTTCATAAACAAATGAGGAACCATTCAGAAAATAAGATCCCTATCGAAATTATTCTGTTTAATTTCGATGGAAGTATCTTGGCACGCTATCCCAAGCAGTAAGGGATTTTATTAAACTAGAATACAATCAACACATGGAAAGAATAGTTATTTTAGCCATTACTAAAAATGGCATCAAGATCGCAAAAGACTTGAAGGAAAAATTCTCTTCCTGGGAAGTGTTTGCGCCGGATAAATTCTCTGATGGTAATGATGACATTAACTGGTATGCTAATAGTACAACAGAAAAAATCACAGAATTATTCAAATCAAATGATGCGCTGATCTGCTTGTTCTCCTTAGGCGCTGTTGTAAGATTAATCTCACCACATTTGAAAGACAAGAAAACAGATCCTGCTGTTATTGTAATTGATGATCAATCTCAGTTTGTCATCAGTGCACTTTCTGGACATTTAGGTGGAGCAAATGAGCTAACAAATGATATTGCAAAAAAGATTGGTGCGACTCCTGTAATAACAACTGCTGCAGATGTTAACAAAACAATTGCGGTCGACCTTGTTGGAAAAGATTTTGGATGGAAGATCGATGATGATTCTAACGTAACTAGAATTAGTGCATTTATGGTTAACAAAGAAAAAATAGCTGTGTATCAAAGTTGTGGTGCGCGAAATTGGTGGAAACAAAACTTACCGGAAAATGTTTCATCATATTCAAC
>LUMJ01001272.1_pt1 | contig 10238 bp, 12 predicted proteins | sample 729631 | NCBI WGS metagenome assembly LUMJ01 (sample SAMN03860266, study PRJNA289734) | marine metagenome | biome: seawater column; feature: ocean; material: water; isolation source: Red Sea water column Station 22 - depth 500m | place: Saudi Arabia: Red Sea | collected 2011-10-15 | depth 500 m | reverse complement strand
CCTGATCCAGTTATTGAATAATGACAATCTACAGCGGAAATTGTCATTGCTTATGCTACTTGAGTATTAAATTTTTTAAAATAAGGTATTACTTCCTCGCTTATACGATGCATTGACTCAATCATTTCGTTTTGGCTTTGTCCAAAGCCAGCACTTATTATAATTTCATCAACACCTGCTTCTGCATAAACGCTAAGTTTATCAATCATCTCATTTACAGGACAGATTAGTAAATTTTTCGTCAATTCTTCTAAGCTTTGTTTTCTAGGCAAAGGTTCAACTTTGCCATTTTTAACTTTGCCTGGACCAGTAAATACATTATCAAAACGTTTGTAATATTCGTATGCTAATTTATTTTTCTCCTTAGCATCACTTTCATTTTTTGCAGCAAAGGCCATTCTTTGTATAGAAATTTTGAGTAATTTTCCTTCTTCTCCTAGTTTTGCACTGCCTTCTTTAAAAGCATTTACTCTTTGTTTTAATAATTCTTTTGAACCAGATAAAACGGTTGATTGTACATGAAAACCTCTTGAAGCTGCATCCTTAATGCTATTAAGATCCATTGCAGCAATCATAATTTGAATTGGATTGCTTATTGGTCTTGGCATTATAGTTATTGGATCAAAGTTATAATATTTTCCTTTATATGAAACTTCTTCTTCTATTAACAACTTTTGAAGTACATCTAAGGACTCAATAAACTTTTCTCTAGATTCTTCAATTGGAGTTCCTAATCTTTTCATTTCCCATGCAAAAGCTCCACGACCTACCCCAAGAATTAGTCTACCTTCTGTTAAAATATCTGCTGTAGCTACTTCGCCTGCAAAAGTTCTCATGTCGTGTAAAGGAAGGACGACAACACTTGTAGAAATATTAATTTCTTTTGTTAAAGTTGCAATTTTTACAGCCATCTGCAATGGAGAAGGCATCATTAAAACGTTTACTAAATGATGTTCTGGAATTGAAACAGTCTTATAACCAAGTTTTTCTGATAAAACAGCCTGTTCAATCATATTTTGAAAATGAACTTTAGACCCCACCGATGAGTCAGGCATATAGCTCGTTAAGAAATGATTAAAATCCATTGCTGGACTATACCTATTTTAAATAAAAACTAAAATATGTATTTATCCTCAAGATAAAAAATAAGTACAGACACTATTCCAAGAAGAATGTATTACATTAAATCTCTTTTTTAATAAGAGAATATATGTCGCTTTTACTTGTGATCCCTATTTCTTTTGCAACCTCTTTACTGTTTTTGTAAACAATAATTGTTGCCCAATATTCTACATTTAACAATTTTGCAATATCTTTATGTTTAGTCTGTTCATAACTTAAAAATATAACATCAGGAAAATCTTTTTGGGCTTCATTGAGTATCTTTGTTTGTCTAGCACATGTTCCACAAAATTTATTCCAAGAATTGATAACTATTGTTTTACCAGTTTTTTGGGCTTCGTTAAATACCTCTAAAGTAAAAGTAGTTTTTTTTTCAATAGCTAATGATTGAAATGAAAACAAAACAAAAAATAGAATCAAAAACTTTTTAAACATAATTACTGCTTTATAATTTTTTCAGGCAATATTCCTTTAGGTCTATACCTCATAATTAATAAAAGTCCAACACCCATCATTAAAAATCTAAAATATGGAACGCTTTCTATCAAATGAAGTTTAAAAGCATTTGTTTCCACAAAACCAGAAGTGAAGAAATTGATTAAAAATAAAGCTATTGGTGCAGCTTCTATCCATAAAAACCAAACTGCAAATCCTCCTAAAACTGCTCCAAAATTATTTCCACTTCCACCAATAATTACCATAACCCATATTAAAAAAGTATATCTCATGGGTCGATAGCTTCCTGGTGTAAATAATCCATCATGTGTAACCATCATTGCTCCAGCAATTCCAACTATTGCGGACCCCAAAACAAAAATTAATAAATGTTGTTTAACAACATTTTTTCCCATTGCATTTGCAGCTTCTTCATTATCTCTTATAGCTCTCATCATTCTTCCCCAAGGAGAATAAAGTGCTTTTTGAGTAACAATTAATAAAATTGCCACTACAATTATAAAAAGTCCTGAGTAACATAGTTTTACAAAGACAGATGATCCTTCAATTACAAACTGAGAAAGAGCAGCTTGTTTTTCTTCTGCTCCAGAAATTAAATTTAATTTTCCGCTGTTCCATTTTGTAACCAAATCAATAAACCATTGTTCGCTTTGAAGATTAACTTCATATGGAACTGGCCTTTTTAACCCAATCACATTTTTTACTCCTCTTGCTAACCAATCTTCATGTTTAATAACGGATATTACAATTTCAGAAATCAATAAAGTTGCTATTGCTAAATAATCTGCTCTAAGCCCAAGAGCTATTTTACCGATAATATATGCTAGACCGCCAGCAAAAAAAGCTCCTGCAATCCAAGAAAATATAATCGGTAAACCTAAACCACCTAAAAATCCAGTTTTAGCAGGTTCGACTGCCTCAATTGAATGAATTGCTGGGCCAGATACTATTCTTAAAATAATTAAACCAGCAATAATAATCGATGCTATATAAATATTTTTTCTTTTTGATTTTTGGAAATTTTTTAGAACATAACGTACGCTAAAAACAATTAAGACAATAATACCAAGGCAAAGTAACATGCTTAGACCACCAACTTGCCAAGCTTCTCTAACTGGTGGTACTGATATTAAAACAGCTGCTAAACCACCAAGCGCAGTATAACCCATAATTCCAAAATTTATTAAACCCGCATACCCCCATTGAATATTTGCGCCCATGGTCATTACTGCAGAAATTAAGCAAAAGTTTAATATAGATAGTGCTATAGCCCACGACTGAAAAATGCCTACCATAATAATAAGAAATATCATTATTATATAAGCAGTTATTACATTTGCGTACTGTCTCATAAAACTTTTCCTTTAAAAATACCCGAAGGTCTAAATAATAAAACAATCACTAAAATTGAAAAAGAAACGGCAAATTTATAATCTGTTGACAATAATTGCAGCAATGAATCTGGTTCCATACTTTCTGGAAGAACGTACATAAAGAATTTCTTATAAGCGTAAGTTAAAAATATTTCAGAAAAAGCAATTACGTAGCCTCCTAAAAATGCACCAAAAGGATTTCCAATACCTCCCACAATTGCAGCGGCAAATATTGGCAACATATTATTAAAATAAGTAAATGGTTTAAAACTTTTATCTAAACCATACAAAACTCCTCCTATAGTTGCTAAAATCCCAGCTATCATCCAGGTAATCATTACTACTCTTTTTGGATCAATTCCCGATAACAAAGCTAAATCTTCATTATCAGAATAAGCACGCATACTTTTTCCAGTTTTTGTCTGGTTTAAAAACCAAAATAAAATTGAAACAACAATTATCGTAATAATTATTGTTAATACTTGTGTAGATTTAATAGTTAATCCTTCATTTAATCCGGTCATTTCTTTAAATTGATTAGCTTTCAAAATAAATCTTTCTCCATCAAAAAATCTCCTATCAAATGGTCCTATAATTATTCTAACAACTGCCTGGGTTACAAACATTACACCAATACTAACCATAGCAAGCATTACTGGAGGACTTTTTTTCATTCGGTAATAACTGAAAACAAATTTATCTATTGTCAGTATATAAAAAATCATAAAGAGAATAGCAAATGGAATAGCAAGTAATGCTGTCGGCAATACTCCCAAATTTATTCCAAGTGATTGAAAATACCAAGTAAACAAAATTGCAACCATGGTACCAAAAGACATCATGTCTCCTGTTGCAAAATTTGCAAATCTCAAAATTCCATAAATTAAAGTTACAAAAATTGCTCCAAGTGCCAACTGTGATCCATAAGCAAGCGCTGGAACAAATATATAATTTAATAAAAGTATTATTGCATTTACAAAATCCATATTAGGCTCCTAAAAATGACCTTCTTACTTCTGGATTGTTTAATAATTCATTTCCTGTCCCAGAAAATTTATTTTCTCCAGTCACCAAAACATATCCACGATCAGAAATGCTTAGTGCTTGTTTTGCATTCTGTTCAACCATTATTATGGCAACGTTAGTTTTTTTAACTTTTAATATGTGTTCAAATAATTCGTCCATCACTATTGGAGAAACTCCTGCGGTAGGTTCATCCAACATTAAAACTGATGGCTTAATCATCAGAGCTCTCCCTAAAGCCACTTGTTGTCTTTGACCTCCGGACAATTCTCCAACCAATTGGGATTGTTTTTCCTTTAAGATTGGAAATAATTGATAAATTTCTTCAATAACTTTTTCTAAATCCTCTTTTCTTAAAAAAGCCCCCATCTCTAAGTTTTCTTTAACACTTAACCCAGTAAAGACATTTCTTGTTTGTGGAACAAAAGAAATGCCTTGTTTGACTCTATCTTGAGGAGATAAATTTGAAATATCTTTACCATCAATTGTGACTGTTCCTGATTTTAAATTAATCAAACCAAGCATTGCTTTCATAGCAGTAGATTTTCCAGCCCCATTAGGTCCTAAGATGGCAACAATCTCTCCTCTGTTAACATCAACTGTACAGGAAGTTATGATGTCAGAACCTCCATATCCGCCTGTCATTTCTTTTCCTTCAAAAAATGCCATTAACTATTTCCTTCTCCTGTCATTGAACGTCTGCCTAAATAACTTTCAATAACCCGGTCATTTTTTTTGACTTCGTCAGAAGTTCCTTCAAACAAAACAGAACCTTCTGCCATTACAATAACTGGGTCACATAAACGGCTAATAAAATCCATATCGTGTTCAATCATACAAAATGTATAACCTTTTTCTTTATTTAATCTTAATATTGAACTTCCAATATCTTTTAATAATGTTCTATTAACTCCAGCTCCTACCTCGTCTAATAAAACCAATTTTGCATCTACCATCATGGTTCTTCCAAGTTCTAAAAGCTTTTTTTGTCCTCCAGACAAATTGCCTGCTAGCTCGTTTGCAAGGTGTTTAAGGTTTAAAAAATCAATTACTTCGTAAGCTTTTCTTCTAACTTTTTCTTCTTCTTGATTTACTAAACCTGGTTTTAATAAAGCATTTATAAGTTTTTCACCTGATTGATTTCCTGGAACCATCATTAAATTTTCAAGTACGGTTAAATTTGTAAATTCATGGGCAATTTGAAAAGTTCTAAGTAAACCTTTTGAGAATAATTCATAAGAAGGAACATTGGTAATATCTTCATTATTAAATAAAACTGTTCCTTTAGAAGTTTTTAAATTTCCAGCAATTAAATTAAATAAAGTTGTTTTTCCAGAGCCATTAGGTCCAATTACTCCAGTGATAGAACCTTTTTTTATTTTTATGGAGCAATTAGATACAGCAGCTAGACCTCCAAAATACTTTGAAAGATTATCTATCTGCAGAATATTTGAATCTGACTGCATAGAAAATTATACTTTGTTTAATCTTTTAAGAATACTATTTAATGTTTTTTCAGTTGATCTATAGAATCCAGCTTTTCTTAACTCTTTATCTCTTTTAATGCCACGTTTAACTAACCAATTAGACATTGTACTTAACAATTCGTAAAAAGATGCATACATCCCTGAAGTAGCCCAAAAGTTTTTGGAAAGATTTTCATTTTTAATTTCAACAGTGGTACCAAGTTGATTAAAAAATCTTTTTACGTTTTTATTTGGTGGAAAAATTGGTACTGGGCCTTTTCTAAGAGATATTGGTGGTAATGGTATTGCTCTTACAATCTTAGCTTTAACTTTTACATATTTTTTAAGTTGAGACATTTTTATTGTAGAAATGAAACTAACTATTGTTTGATTGGATTTAAAATTTAAACATTTCAAAATGCTGTTTCCTACTTTTGGGGTAACTGATAAAAACACCCAATTCGATCTATTTATAATTTCTTGATTATTATTTATGATTACAATTTTTCTGCTTTTTTTGCTTAAGAAATTTGAAATTTTTTTATTTCGATTTGAAATAAAGATTTTATTTATTTTAAGTTTGGAACCTAAAATTCCAGTTATTACTGATTTTGCAATGTACCCTGTCCCTATAAAACCAATTTTCATTATTTATCTACTATACACTCTTAAAACCTAGATAAAATAATTATAAAAATTACAAAAAAAAAGACCAGAAAGCCTAAACTTTTCTGGTCTTTTTTAAATTCTTTAATACTTTAATATATTAGAACGATTTACCAATTGATATTCTTGCCCAATCTCCGTCTACATCAGCGGTAACTTTATGACCGTTAGTAGATATTGCTGAAACTGTATCATATTCAGTAACACCTCCTTCTACTCTAACAAAAGCAGCATCGAAATCATATTGATATCCTATGCTTAATGATGCGCCCTTCATGTCCGTATCTGGATAACTAGATCCTGTAGCTAATGATTCTTTTGTTGCAACATCCGCTCTTATAACTGCTGCTTTAATAAAAGCCCCAGTATCCATTATTGGAACTAAAGCATATAAACTTATGTGTTGAGATATTTCAACTTTTGCTGTGTTTGTTAGTCCTGTTGCTCCACCATCGTTACCAGTTGTTAGACCACTGTCACCAATGTTTAAATCTGTTCTTGCTTGCTCTGTAGTCTCTACTGTGCCTGGGATAACGTCTAAGCCAATTGACACCATACCCATATTTTTCTCAACAAATAGTGAAGGATAACCAAACTTACCTTCAAAAGTATTTGTAGATACTGACTTATTAGATTCTCCATCTTCAGTTTCTTCACCAGTTGCCTTGTAATGTCCAACATTTGCTGAAACACCGGCTGACCAGTCAGCTAGAGTCTTTGTTGCTGTAAGAAAGAAAAGCGAAGAGAATGCTAAAATTATTGCAATAATTTTTTTCATATCTATCTTCCTGTCTAAATTTTGTTTACTTTTTTATCTACTTTTCTATCATTAAAAATTCAACATTTTTATCAAAAGATCAAGAAAAAATAATAATTAATGAATATGTGTTAAATTTACAACGAAAAAAACATTTAAATATGTGGTTTATTAGCTAACTACCCAAGATTGCAGTAATAAATCAAATTTAAGAAATTCATATAAAATTTTAATCTAAAAAAACTTGTAGATTCGATTGTTATTAATATGAGGGTTCATTATAGAAATCTTAATTAGTTATGTAGCTGAAAAATGACCTCTAATTCGCAAAAGTTCCCTTGTTAAGTTTTTATTTTCTTTAAAAGGTTTTCTGCCATGAAGCCAAAAATGGTTATTTGCCACAATAACAGATCCTACTTGAAGCTTCGCTATAAACTTGTTTCTACTTTCTTCAAGAGCATCTGATAGATTTTGTAAAAAAATCCCTTGTTCCATATTTTTAGGTTCTGGGAATTGATCAATATAAGATATTTGGGGCCTGCCTTCAATATCTTCAAAAAAAACAGGATGTTCTACTTTATAATTTATATTTTTGCTTTTTGGAGAACTCCAAGTAAAATTCTGTCTTCCCACTGGATCTTTGAATAAATCATCCAAGTGCTCCCAATCGTCCAAATGTAATAAATATGTTTCACCACCTTCTACATTTTTTTCTTCAATTTTCATCATCAGCAACCAATTGGTTATTTCTTTTACATATGTTCCGTCGGTATGAAGATCCATGTTTGTATAAGCTTTTCTAAGATATGAGTCGCTATTATCTTCGTGCTTAACATGAAATCTTGCATAATATTTTCCAGTCATTGAGTCAAAATTAGGTATTCCTATTAAATGAGATATAGCTGTGGATAATTTAACCAAAAAATTATCATCTATTTTATTATTAAAAATTTTTGGCTCAACAACAAAACAACCTGTGTCACGATCTTTTATAATAGAGCTAATTAATTTGCTTAATTTGCCCGATGTTGTTTCATCTAAATTTTTTGCAATAGTAAACCTTGTAAATGGTTTGTATTCCAATGTTGAAATATCAAATTTATGGAATGGAAAAATTAATTTTTTAATAATTTCTTCTTTAATTTTAATATTAATAATTCTTTTTGACTTTTCATGAAAAGAGATTTCAAAACCATCTATTTTAAAAAGATCTTTATCAAGGCTCATTAATTATTTTTTACATACTCCAATGGAACCCTTGCCACATTTATTTCCATCTGTCCAGGTAGCATTGTTTAAGTTTGCTCCATCAAAATTTGCATTTGTGATGTTTGCTGAAGAAAAATCAGCTTCAATCAAATTTGCATTTTGAAAATTTGCTTCAATTAAAGTTGCTCCAAAAAATTTAGCCCTTGTTAAATTTGCGCTAGTAAAATCTGCTTTTTCAAAATTTGCCCCTTGAAGGTTAGACTCATATAAGTTTGCTCTTACAAATGTAGAATCTGAAAATGTTCCATATGATAAAATTGAATTCATCATTATACTTTTATCAAAATTTACTTGAATAAAACTTGCGAATGATAAATTGGAATTTGGCAAAAAACTTCCCTTTAAATCCTGACCATCAGAAAATCTACAATTAGTATAATCTACTCCATCTCCTATTGCATCATCACATCCTGCTTGAGCCTTAAAAGAAAAGACTAAGAAAAATATTAATATAATTATTTTTTTCATCCATAATACCCATTTAGAAATGTTAATATGATAGCAGAAAATACAGTTGGATAAACTACGTTTTTTCTAGTGAAATAAAAGATTAATATCGATAGTAAAATAACAATAAATCTTATCAGATAATCAGCTTCAGATAATGCTCCTACCGGAAAAACTATCATTCTAGATATTAAAGCTGCTAAAGTTGAATAAGCTAAACAATTAAACCATCTAAAAATTTTAGAAGTTTCTCTAATTTTTTCTGAACTTAAAACTCCCAAAAATCTTGATATATAAGTTGCTACTGCAGTAACAAAAATTGCTAAAACAATGCTAGTTTCCACTTTTGCCTCCTATGAAATAACCAATTGTTCCAGCTATAAAACCCCCATACAAAATACACCATTCAGGAGAAATAAAATAAAAAGCTGGACCTAAAATTGCGCCAAGAATAATTGAAAAAGTTACCTGGAGAGCTTTCATTGCTCCAATCATCATGCAAGTAAAATAAATTGGATTAACAATAGCTAAACCTACCATCATTTCATTGTTTAAATAATCCGAAGCAAAATAACCAATCAAGGTAGAGATAATCGCAATCAACCAAGTAGCAACTCCAATTCCTAACCAAAAATCAATTCGATTTTGTTTTTCAATTTTTTCATAATTACTTTTCATTATTATCCAAGCAGAAACAGCTATAAAATGACTAAATAAATAATATTTCCAACGAGGTTGACTTTCATGCATAAGCAAGGGCATTAGAGAAACTGTCATTGGATAAAGTCGAACATTAACTAACCAAACGGCAATAAAAATATTTAATAAAGATGCTCCAACTAACAATGACTCGGCCATTACTACTTGTCCAGGAAGAGCATAAGTAAAAAAAGTTGAAAAAAAACTTTGTTGGATTGAAAAGCCCAAATTTTTAAAAAGGGCACCTAAGGCAATTAAACTCGCACCTAAAGCAAATGCTGGACTATCTATACCTTTAACCGATTTAAAACCTTTGATAAAATATTTGGTATTGATCATTAGCCACCTAGGAATAATCTACCAACATCAGGGTTATTTAATAAATCATTTCCTTTTCCAGCAATTGCAATTTGTCCCGAAACTAAAACATATCCAATGTCAGCAAACTCCAAACCTTTTTTTGCGTTTTGTTCTACAAGAATAATTGTTTTTTTTTCGTTTTGTTGAAGATCTCTTAATATTTCAAAAACCATCTCAATATATTTTGGTTCTAAGCCTATTGATGGTTCGTCAACTAATAGTATTGACGGTTTCATAACCAAAGCTCTAGAAATTTCTAATAATCTTCTTTCGCCTCCAGATAAAACTTTTGCAGGTTGATTTCTTCTATTCCTTAACCTTTCATATTTTTGAAGTATTTTTTCTGCTTCTTCAAAAGACTCTTCGGTTTTATCTTTTATATAACCGCCCATTAATAAATTTTCTTCAACTGTCATATCTGGAAAAACAGAATTATCTTGAAGAATATATGCTATGCCAACTGTTTTTAATTTTTCAGCAGGAGTTAAATTTGTGATTTCCTTTCCTTCAATCTCAATTTTTCCAGAAAAGATATTTGTAAAACCATAAATTGAGTGAAGAATTGTTGATTTGCCTGCTCCGTTAGGTCCTATTAAACAA
>LUMJ01001036.1_pt1 | contig 10238 bp, 17 predicted proteins | sample 729631 | NCBI WGS metagenome assembly LUMJ01 (sample SAMN03860266, study PRJNA289734) | marine metagenome | biome: seawater column; feature: ocean; material: water; isolation source: Red Sea water column Station 22 - depth 500m | place: Saudi Arabia: Red Sea | collected 2011-10-15 | depth 500 m | reverse complement strand
ACTATAAACATCTCAACATTGAACCTCAAGGATTTAGCGATAGAGTTGCAAGACTATTAAGACTTGGAACTATCGTACATGAGGATGTGGCAAAAGCAGTAAAGTTGTATAGAAAGACCTCAGAATCAAAGTTATACGTTGAAAAACAAGTAAAGATTCCAAGGTTGAAGGTCATAGGTCATATAGATATTCTTGAACAAGAGAATGGTATCTCAAGAGTATTTGACTTAAAGACTGTTGCAGGATATAGATGGAGGAAAAAGTTTGGACGTACTACAAAGAATTTCAAACCTGACCCTAATTTAGATATAAACTATAAAATGCAACTTGGTTCATATGGACTTGCATTAGTTGATACATCAGATGATGTAGAAATGTATCTCTGTTGGTATAACAAAGATAACAGTACCATGAAAACCCCTATTGAAGTAGATAGAGGTTGGATTGATGAAGCAGAATCGTACTGGTTTGATTTGTGGAATGCCATAGATGAAACAGGAAGTCCTGATGAAATGATACCAGGAGTTACATACGGAGTTCCTATGGCACCTATTGAAGCAAATGGTTCGTGCTGGGAATGTAATCTGTGTCCATATAATCACATATGTAACAGCAGATTTAACACTAATAAAAAATAAGGAGGAATAATGTGGTTTGACAAAACAATGTCCGATTCCATTAAGAATATAGCTGCAGCTCAGCTTGCAGTTCAGAAAGAGATTAAAGATATCTCTAAAGACAGTACTGGATATGGGTATAAATATACCTCATTTGATAAACTTGTTCAGTATTTAAGACCTTTACTCGCAAAGCATGGAATATCTTTTATGCAGATGCCAACAGGTGATAAATATGATGATGGAAAAGGTACAGTAGGTTTACAAACACTGTATATGCATGCAGAGTCAGGTGAATGGATCACTAATGTTATTAAATCACCTATTGCAGAGTCTAAAGGGATGAATACATATCAATCTATTGGTAGTGCTATTACATACTTTAGAAGATATAGTCTTTCATCATTCGTAGGTATTGCAAGTGAGGAAGATGTAGATGCAGCATCACCTGAAAGTAGAAAACCAACAACAAATAAAGGAGGAGATGTATGGTAACACAAAGTTATGGAGCGTTTTCAATGATACCGGGCCTAAGATATAGTGTAGGTCTGAATGACGGCAAAGAATTTAGAAGAGTAGCCTATGTAGGCACTAAACTGCTAAATGGAAAGCCAATGATGTGCTTTAAGACTGTTGAGTCTGTTGATTTGACAGTAAATCCAAGCTATATGGCTTTTATAGTCGAAGATGTAGTCGAAATCATCGACGTAACGTTAGAAGAAGATAAACTCATAAAATAGGAGACATACTATATGGGTAAACTAACAAATCAGGACGTTGAGACTTTGGAAAAAGCTGGCGTTCTCGATAAGGAAACGGCTACTGGCATAAGGGAGCAAGGCTTAGCCAGCAATAGACGTTCCAGTACAAAACGCTACATGCGTACTAGTGATGGTAAATGGGTCAGCCCCACCCTATATTGGCGTGGAGCTAAAGACACAACACCATCTAAAGAGATGCAAGAGTTCAATACCAAATTCGGTGAGCTTTTGACAGAGTTCGCAACCGAGCGTAAATAGCAAAGTAATAACGCATCGTGTTGATATCTTGCAAGTGTACTTCACTGTACTCCTTCCTCATACCCTGTCATGCCCGACAGTTGCAATACGGTGCGTTATCTTTTATAAACATTAAGGTGCTTAAGCGTGTAAATCCCGACGGGGTTGAAACAGCTTAATGAACCAAAATGCTAGCCAGCGCAGAGTTCGCCTTATCGTTTTTCGATAAATATTTATTGATAATCAATACAGAGGAGGTATAAATGTCTGTTAGCATAACTAAAGAAAAATTTGATAAGTTTGAAGCAGTAAGAAAGAGTGGTAAATATAATATGTATGATAAAACAGCCCGATATGAAACTGATCTTACTGAAAAAGAATGGTTGACTATAATGAAGGATTATGGCAAGTTAAAAGATGCATGGTCAACTAATGACAATAATAACAATGGAGATAAATAATGGCAAAATCAAAAGATAAGTCCGAGATGAGTGGTCTAGTGAAGATGACAGTAAGTGAAGATGAACTGCGCATTAACAAGGTTGGATATAAAGAGCTGAACAAAAAGAATACTGACTTAGCAAAGAAGCTAGAAGCGTTAGAAGGAAAGCTTGAAGTAGCAAATGCTAAGTTATTCGATGAAGGCGTAAGTGAAGATGAGTTAAGAGTGAATAAACTTGGATATGATAACCTATCTGATAAAAGCACAACAATGGCACATCAGATTCAAGATATAGAGAAAAGATTAGCAAGTTTAGAATCACAAATGATTTCATTAACAGGTAGAGTTTCAAGAGTTGATGGCAGAAAATACGAATGATAGGTGTCAATAAATTACATCCTAATCTATGTAAGCATGGATCATGTTTACAAAGAGCTCTTTATGAATTTACAGATGTTAAAACAACTAAGCCAGATGGCAGTGTGGCTGAGCATAAAGAAACAATTATATTAGGACATGCTTGCGAGAACCACGTTGAAGAAGTAAATAAACTACTAAAGGAGATACACTATGGGGACAAGGAGTCTGACGACATTCAATGATGAATATGACAATGAGGAGATAGTCGTTCTATACAGACAGTATGACGGATATCCACAAGGTCACGGCAAAGAACTATTTGAATTTTTAAATGAAATGGTTGTTGTCAATGGAATAAGCCTTAATGGCCCACCTAAAATTGCTAATGGAATGAGTTGTTTAACTGCACAGGCAGTTTCTCACTTTAAAGGCAGTGAAGTTGGTGGTGTTTACTTATATAAATCTGGGACTAGAGATATTGGTGAACTGTATATATATACTATATATGTTAATCAAGAAACATTAATGATAAAGATGACAAATACGTATGACGATGGTGAACGTTTTGATGGTAATCTGAAGGAATTTGGTGAATGGCTCAATAAAGACGATGTAGTAGTGGATGAAACTACTATGGAACAATCAATATCAGACTTTATAAAAGATCATATGGGAGAAGCTCAACCTGCTAATGGCCAGAAAAACTGATAAAGTATGCGACTGGAAGCAATACCCAAAGAAAAAGTGGCCGTATAAGGGTGACGTCAGAGACCCTCAATATTTAAAAGACCGTGCAGAGTTATTCTCTGATAATGAGAGTGAATTAGCTCCGTTTAATGGATGGTGGTGGTTTGTGCCGAATAAAATTCATAAGATCATTAATAAACATCAGAAGTTTAAAAGAAGGAGGAAGAAAAAGAATGGATAGCATGATATACTGGACACTAATTCTTGCACTATTTATAGTTGCGTTAACAATAAGCGGGCCATTTGTATGGCTCGAAAGGAGGAAGTAATGGGACAAATGTCTTGGTTAGCATATTTAGTAGAATCAGAGGATGAACAGGGGCTGATAGAGTTCCTTGCAGGTAAAGGATTTAAGAATCCAAGCTTTGCAGCTAAAGAGTTTTTAAAGGCAAATGATGAGATTAAAGAGGATAAAGCTAAGAAATGACTATAGGTTTGAACATGACCAGATAAATGAAATGAATGAAGGTATTAAATCAAGACCTGAATACAATTTAGGTAAAAGTTTTATGGAAGATTATGCTGAAAAGAACCATAGTCTTGATGGAAATCCTGAGAAGTTTCCATTTGACGACCCTGAGGACCATGAAAAAGGTAAAGCAAAGAAATTTCTTAATAGTCTAAGAGGCCACCTCATAATATCACAAGCATTAACATACGGAATAAACCATTTAAGGGCATTAGAGGACAGAGAAGATAAATATCCTAAGGACGGAGAGCATGCAGAACCTTCAAATAGGTCTGACATGGAGTACTTAAAAGAGAACCTGTTCCCATTATATGACGTATTTAATGCTGCTTAATAGAAAACTCCGTGGGCCTATCAAAAAACTCGAAAAAAGCATATTGTAGTAGTGACTTGAAACGATAATTATCAGTAAGTTCATACTCATAACAAAAATATAAACTAATTACTAATGAAAGGAAAATAATGGTATCTACAGCAACAATAAAATTAACGAAAGCAGAAATAGACAGAGTAGTGAGGTCATTAGTGCTGTCAATGAAAGTTTCCGATGTACTTGGTTATAACAGTGAGAATGGCGAAAATGCTTATTTTAATACATTAAAAGATGACTTTGTAAAAATTAAAAGAATGCTCGATGAGGGAGAACAAGAATATAGAAACGGCAGCCCAACTGAGGGTGATTACTACAATGTGCAGGTCTGTGAAGAGTGTGAATGATATTACCATATGAAATAAACGATATAATTCGTATATTCATGGATGAAAAGGAGTATAAGGATAGTACCCATCTTAGACCTAGAACCAGGGTCAAAATTTTCACTAAACGGAACAGAAGAATTACAAGGAGTTATTCTTGAGCATAATCCAATGGGCACAAATGTGTACTGGTATGCTATACCAGATCATTGGAGAAGAAAATATTACGACGCCGAAAATGATAAGGATGAAAACGGCAATTTATATCTAGGGCTCGACACTCTTTACTATAGGAAGAAGATGGCAATTGGTTCATCTGCTTCAGTAATTGAAATAACCACGAAAGAAAAAGGAGAATAACATGATTGAACAATCATTGTTTCCAGTAAAAGAAGTTCCAGCTATTGGGATTCCTCTAGTAGGAAAAGGGACTGAGACATACGATAATACTGGATATAAATTCATTGTTAGGGAAGATACAAATGATGTACTTTCTTGTGTTAGTACTGAATATCAGTTAGTAACAAACCAAGAAGTAATGGATAAAGCTCTTCCAATCATTGAAAGAATGAAAGGAACAGTAGATGAAGTTAAGACCTTCTCACAAGGAGCAAGGACAAACTGGGTATTTAAGTTCCGTAAAAACCCTATTACAATTAATGGCGAAAAGCTATTCCCTCAACTGAATATAAAGAACAGCTACGATGCAAGCACTCAGGTTGATGTACTTGGAGGTGCATTTAGATTAGTTTGCAGTAATGGATTAGTTGTAGGCAGAATAATAGGTCACAAATCTGCAAGACATAGTATTTGGAACCCTAAACTTCAAAACGGGCACATTGGTGAACTTGTTGAAGAGACTATTGAGAATATGGAAACTGTACTAAATAATGAATTTCCTAAGTTGATGGAATCTAAATTGAAGAAAAAGGATGTCGTTAAGGTTATGCAAAGGTTTCCTACTACACAGATAGAGAATATGGTTAATTATCTAACTGCTAATAAACCAGAGACCTATTGGGATTTATTTAATGCAGCTACATGGGTACTTAGTCATGTTAGTAACAGAAACCATGCAACAACTCATAAGCTTGAAGCAGAAATATATCAAGTGATAAAGAAAATGGCAAAGGCTTAATAATTGATTCGCAAAAGATTAAATCAATTAACAAAAGCTGAAAAGTTATTATACGAATGCAAATGTCATATGCAATCCCGTGGTATTCGTAATAAACTATGGGTGAGTAGGCTAATAAAAAAAATTAGCAAGTATTTTAGAGAAAGGAATTGGACATGACACACATTGGATTCGCAGACTGTCCAGTTGTAATCCCCTATTATGGCGGGAAGTGGGAACTTTTTAAGCAGTTAGTTCCGATGCTTCCCGTTCATAGCCGATATATTGAAGTATTCGCAGGCGGACTTAGCATGCTATTTAGAAAGAAAAGAGTTGAGAAGAATATAGTTAATGACTTCGATAATGATATTGTTAATCTATATGTGTCTGTATCTGAGAAGTTTGATGAGTTTATCAATCATATATACTGGATTCCAAGGTCAAGGAAATTATTTGAAGATTACCAGGCAGAGATATTAGCAACAAAAGGTGAGATAGAAATACCTGACGCTAAAAGAGCTGCGATGTATTACTATGTTATAAAGAACGCATTTAATAAAAATGTGTATAATGTCATGTCTAAAGCTGAAGGTAAAAAAGTTAATTGGCATACTGGGCTCGTAGAAGAATTAAAATGGTCGAGAAAAATGATGAATGGAGTGATAGTAGAGAATCTTGATTTTAGAGAGTTAGTAAAAAGATATGAACCACAGGAAGGTGATTGCTGGTATCTTGATCCGCCATATGTAGTGGCAGGTGAGAAGAAGAATTATTACTTCCATGATTTTACTAAAGATGACCATGATGCTTTAAAGGATGTATGTGATAAGATACACAAAAATAAAGCAAAGTTTATGGTCAGTTATGATAACAGACAGGTTATAAAAGACTTATTTAAAGACTATAACGTGAATGAAATTAAAACAAAATATTCAGGAGCTGCCGATAAGAAAGAAAGAATTGAGCTTGTAATTACCAATTATGAGCCAACATCATCACACCAAACAACAATATTTAGTAAGGAAGGAGGAATATAATGTCAACAATAGACGGTGTCCAGCCTAATAGTTATGACGCTGAGCAAGCAGTGATAGGTGCAGTACTATTTGGAGGAACAAATACAATGGAAAGAGCTCTCGGATGGATCAAAGACAGAAGAGCGTTTTACAGTGGTGACCATATGAAGATATGGGACTCTATGTACTCATTATATAAATCACATAGTGTAATAGATGCTGTTACAGTAAATGATGAAGTGAAGAAAAGGATGGATGTTCACGAGTCTGGGAAAGAAATGGCATATTATCTAACTGGGCTATATGAGGCATGTCCAACAGCTGAGAATGTTGAAGAATATGCAAAGATAGTGTGGGAGAGGTATATAAAACGAGAAGCAATTAGAAGTGCAAATATATTAGCTAAGACAGCTGAAGACAATAGCCAGACCATAACTGATATACTTTATAAACATGAAAGATTTTCAGATGAGCTGCGTAGGCTAGAGCCAACAATTAAGAGGGATATATCATCAATATTGGATGAAACAATAGACCACCTTGATAGAAAAGACAATGTAATACCATTTGGTGTTGAGTTCTTAGACAGACCTGCAGGTGGAATGACAAGACAAGAATTAACAGTCATAGGTGGACGGCCAGGCCACGGTAAAAGCACATTGATGATAAATATAGTCAGTAAGATTTTAGAAGGTGGATATAATGTAATATTGTTCAATAGAGAGATGTCTAATACTGAAATGATGAAAAAGCTTATATGTATGGAGTCTCAAAAACTTGACTATGACAAGGTGAGAAAGCATCAACTAAATGGTGAACACAGAGCTGAGATAGACAGGGTGTCTGAATTAATAGATACTAAATATAAAAATCTCACGATGTATGACAATATTAGAACATTAGCTGAAAGCATGAGAGAATCAAATAAACATAAACCTGATGTTATTGTTGATGATTATATACAACTAATCGACATGGAAGGAACTGCAGACCAGAGAAGATTAGAAATAGAAAGAATTATGTATGAATATAAGTGGCTGTGTAAAAAGATTGATTGCAGTGCGATACTAATTAGTCAATTAAATAGAGACATTGAGCGTAGAGATGATCCTGTACCTCAGATGTCAGACTTTGCAGAGTCAGGAGCAATAGAACAGACTGCTGAGATGGCTACATTTGTATATTATCCATTTAATACTGACCCTTCTGTTGAGGACAGGTACGAAACAAGAATTATAATCGCTAAATCACGATATGGCAACATTGGAAGATATACTGTAGGATATGATGGCAACAGATGTAAATTCTTCGAAACAGTGGAAGAAGCTCGATCAGGGAAAACAAATTGGTAAATGAGACCAGTAATAACATTACTGCCAGCATGGTTCGAGAGAAAAGAGTGCAGAATGTGCGGGAGGGATATTCAGAGGAAACAGAAGTATTCGTATATCAGCCCGCTTACAGAAGTGAGACTTACTGTGTGTAAACAGTGTGGGATTAGAGAATACTATGGAACCTCTGGTGCTAGCAATAAATTATATAAAAAGGAAACATCTCAGAAAAAACTATTCGGGAATAAATTAGATGAGTAAGATAACAATAGGTATTGACCCTGGTAAATCAGGCGGAATATGTGTATATGATGGTAAAAATATGGCAAATGTACAGGCATGCCCAAGTGATCCGAGGGGGATGGCAAATTCCCTGCGGGAGATAATCAGAGATTTCGACATTGATACGATAGGCAAAGATTCAGTTCAAGTTATAATTGAACATGTGCATGCATTTCCTAAAGATGGTAGGTCAAGCGTGTTTAAATTTGGAACAAACTATGGAATGTGGCTAGGGATATGTGCATCACATGAACTTGATGTAACAAAGGTCACTCCACAAGTATGGATGAAAAAGTATGGCGATCTGCCAAGAGAGAAGCAAGAAAGGAAAAGATATTTAAAGATACTTGCATCAAGTTACTTCACTGATTTGAAAGTAACATTAAAGACAGCAGATGCTATACTGATAGCTAAATATGGATTTGAGGAGTTGGGTCGGGATTAGCAGCTAGAGGGCTTTCTATCCTTTCACCTTTAGTCAGGTTACCCTCCAGCTCCTCGATATTAAATAAAAAAGGAGATAAAAATGGGAAATATGAAAGAAGTTCATGTACAAACGAGGTACGAGAAAGAGTTTTTAATCTTTGGATTAAGATACTTTACAATCACATCAGCTTACACACAACATGTTGTAGACTTTAAGATCAAGAAGTTGTTTAAGTTTAGGATTCAGAACTTCTTAGGGATGGTATCTGATGTACAAATTCAAATCTACAAAGTGTTTATTAATTTAGGTGCTGGATTCTCGGATGAAGAAATCTAAATGAGCGTGAAGGACCACGCTGATGTATTAGAGGATTTATCAAAGTCACTTAGAAAAGTGATTAGCACACTACAGTCTATTATGAGTGTGCTCGTGAAGATATCTAAAGATAAAAGATAGAGCTAATAAGCGATGTAGTCCGGCATTTCAAATAGTGCTGGTATGTCATCGTCCTCTATCATTTCTTTTCTCTCTCTTACCCACTGCCACCATATCGATATGAATACAGGGAATATCACCCTGGCTATGTCGTCAAAAAATTCTCTTGTCCTTTTGTCCTCGTCCTCATCATCCCAGTCATTAGCCATAAACGTACTAATTACGAGCCAACGAATAAGTAGCCCGAAGATTGGGTTTTCCATGCTTCTCATCATTCCGAACCCCTGTCTACCTGCAGCCATCCTAGCAATATAACTAATCATTGGTGCAACTTCGGTCATAGCCGCTATAAAACTAGCCGCTCCTCTTGTTGCAATCATCCTTATAAAAGCTCGGGCTTCTTGGTCAATATCTTTCCTACCTGGACTGTACTTATAAGTTTTATCACCTGCCCCAACCCTAAATGCGTCAGAAACAATCCTACCTTGTTCCCTCATCAATCTTGCCACCATATCTGCTGCACTCCATGATCCTCCACTACCTTTCATAAACATATCAAATGTATTAAAGTCTCTAATAACTTGCTGATATGGGAATGATTTAAACTGTAGTCCTGACTTGCCAGCCCCTCCAAACATCTCGCCTAAATATAGCTGGTTCATACCAAACTGAGTTGCATAGACAGCGTTCCTTGCCATATTAACTGCTTCATCACTAAGGTGCCTATCTCTTACAGAAACTTCCTTGCCATTATCATCGTAAGCTTTACTAGTTGAAAGCCTACCTCCAAGTGAACCAATCTCATCAGCCATCATAATTGCAAAGACAGCACCTATTCCACGATTAGCCTTCTCTCCTCCTGTAAATGTAAAGAACTCTTTTCCAGTCTCACCTGCTATACTAAACCACCATGATAACTTCCATGATACCATCTTTTTTAGTCTAGTCTCAGATATTTCACCAACTAACCCCTTTATACGTGCAGTTGTCAGTTCCTCAGTTTGTTCATCCTGAGTTGAGAAAAACAAATCCCAATAGAGTTCAGCTAAATATTCTATGTCAAGTCTTTCCAGACCTTCAGCAGGCGGAGCAAACTTCATACCTTTACCCTTACCAGCCAGTCTCATTAGCCATTCATATGTTTCAAGCTGAAACTTCTTACCTTTTTTATTTTTAGCATCGCTAATAAATTTATCACGACCCAATTTACGTAGCTTTGTCCAATGATAAAGAGGACGAGTTGGTATTGTTTCTGAAAATCCAAACGTACCCATTAATATCAGCGGGTGAGTAACTAATCC
>LUMJ01000633.1_pt1 | contig 10242 bp, 8 predicted proteins | sample 729631 | NCBI WGS metagenome assembly LUMJ01 (sample SAMN03860266, study PRJNA289734) | marine metagenome | biome: seawater column; feature: ocean; material: water; isolation source: Red Sea water column Station 22 - depth 500m | place: Saudi Arabia: Red Sea | collected 2011-10-15 | depth 500 m | reverse complement strand
CCCTAAAAGACAAAAAACCAGTTTTGGCTTTGGAATCAACTATCTTCTCTCATGGCCTTCCGTGGCCTACCAATTATGAGTTGGCTCAAAATATCTGTAAAACTGTTTCTGGCGCTGGCTGTGTCCCTGCTATCACAATGATTCACAATGGTTTTGTTGTTATTGGCCCTGATGATAGCTTAATGAAAAAAATGTGTGCAGGTGGTGGTTTTATCAAAACCACATACCGTGATATTGGATATGTTCTTTCGAAGGGACTTTCTGGGGGCACAACAGTTTCCGCTACTCGTCATTTATCGAGCTTGGTGGACATTGCTGTTTTTTCAACCGGGGGCATCGGTGGCGTACATAGAAACGCTGCGTTGACCTTTGACGTTTCTCAAGACATTAAGATCATAAGTAAGGCCCCTGGGGTTATTGTTTCTTCTGGCGCCAAATCAATTTTAGATATTCCAAAAACTATAGAGCACCTTGAATCTCTTGGTGTTGCAGAGAACAATGGGGTTTCCGGTAAGGATCTAACGCCCTATTTATTAAAAAATATTGTCAACAACTTTGGTGAAAAATGTTTAACGGCGAACGCCTCTCTGGCCCTTCATAATGCAGCGCTTGGTGCTGAAATTTCTGTTGAAATAAGCCGATTCAATAATGGTTAATTCATTCTCCGTTTGCCAAACAGACCTGTGCCGATCCTCACCATTGTGCTGCCTTCTTTAATCCCTAATAAATAATCTCCGCTCATACCCATTGAAAGGGTATGAAGTTTTTTTGAAACTTCTAGATCGATATTCATTTTTTCATAAATATTTCTTAATAGTGAAAACGCTGCTCGAGTTTCCTTTTCTTTTCCACCAGCTGGTCCAATCGTCATTAATCCTTCAACATGAATGTTTTCAAGGTTTGCGCACAATAACATTTCGTCTATGTGTTCTGTGTTAAACCCGAATTTGTTTGTTTCACCGCTTGTATTTACTTCTAATAAAACGGAGATCTTATTCTTTCTTCTTTTCATCTTTTCGTTGATCTTTTTTGCTAGAGAAACCGTGTCTATAGAATCTATTCTGTCAAATACGTCGAGCGCTTTTTTGATCTTGTTAGACTGAAGATGTCCGATCATGTGCTTGGTCATAGTTCCGTTGTATACAATATTTTTAAATTTACTTTCCGCTTCTTGAACGCGGTTTTCTCCAATATGAACCACCCCTGATTTAAGTGCTTCATTAATTGTTTCCGGCGGGTGCGTTTTTGTGACCGCAACAATGGTCACGTTTTGGTTTAAGCCCTCTGATAGCTTTGTGTTTAAGATGTTCTCTTTTATTCTTATTAGGTTATCGTGAACACTGTTTTCACGATTCATCTTTTGACTTTTCTTTCTCCTCTGATTTTTCTGGTTCTTCTTCTGTAGAAGCTTCTACCTCTTGGTCTTCGTGGATTACCCGGCTGATAGAGGAGATCTTTGCACCCTCATCCAACTTTACCAGTTTTACACCTTGAGTTACTCTTCCGATCGTTCTTATTTCTGACACAGGCTGTCTCATAAGAACCCCTTGGTCTGTGATGACTACAAGGTCGTCAGTGTCAACCACCTCCATTATGGAAGTCATTTTTCCAGTTTTCTCTGTAACCCTCATGGTCATCACCCCTTTGCCTCCTCTTTTTTGGGCTCTATACTGGATTACATCTGTTCTTTTTCCAATGCCATTTTCTGTTCCAACAAGAATCGTTCCCTCTCTTTTTACAACAAGCATACCTATCACTTCATCTTCTGATGAGCTTAGGGTTATTCCTTTTACGCCCATGGTCTTTCTTCCTGTGGCTCTTACCCCTTGCTCAGAAAAGCGTATAGATTTTCCCTCTCTGGTTCCAAGAAGTAAATCGTTTTCTCCATCTGATATTTTTGCTTCTATTAGGCGATCTCCGTCACGAATATCGATGGCGTATATTCCGCCTTTTCGTGGGTTGCTATATGCAGATAAAACTGTTTTTTTAACAAGGCCGTTCTTTGTGCACATAACGATGGAGTGGTTATCATCAAACTCTTTTACGCTCACGAAAGCTTCGACTTTTTCCCCTGGCTCACAGCCTATAAGATTTACAACAGCCCTGCCCAAGGTTGCTCTTCCCCCTTGGGGTATGTCATAAACTTTTAACCAATAACATTTGCCCTTGTCTGTAAAAAACAGAATATAATTATGAGTGTTGGCTATAAACAGGTGCTCAACAAAATCTGTATCTTTTGAAAGAGCCCCTTGAATTCCGCGCCCGCCCCTTCGTTGTGTTCTGTAGGTGGTTAGTGGGGTGCGTTTAATATAGCCGCTATGCGTAATAGTAATAACCATGTCTTCTTCGGCTATCATATCTTCCATTGAAACATCGGCGCCAAACGGCATGATCTCTGTTCTTCTTTCATCACCAAAGTTTTCTCGTACTGTTTCAAGTTCGTGTTTAATAATGCTCATACGTTGAGATTTGCTGTCCAGAATTCCTTTCAGTTTCGCAATGAGCTTTATTATCTCTTTGTATTCCTCTACTACCTTCTCAACTTCAAGCCCTGTTAGTTTTTGGAGCCTCATGTCCAATATGGCTTGTGATTGTTTTTCAGAAAGGTCAAAAGTGTTCATTAGCCCTTCTTTTGCTGATGCCGGGTCTTTGCTGGCTTTGATTAGCTCAATTACTTGGTCAATATTATCTAATGCTATCTTTAGCCCCTCGAGAATATGGGCCTTTGCTTCTGCTTCGTTTAATTCAAAAGTGGTTCTTCGAACCACGATCTCGTGTCTGAAGTCTATAAAGTGGTTTAATGTTTCTTTCAGGTTTAAGACCTTTGGCACGCCTTTGACCAAGGCAATTAAAATAATCCCAAACGTATCTTGAAGCTGGGTATATTTATATAATTGGTTTAAAATGATCTCAGGTACAGTGTCTCTTTTCGTCTCAACAACAACCCTGATACCGTCCTTATCTGACTCGTCTCGCAGGTCTCTTATGCCCTCTACTTTTTTTATTCTGACGAGATCTGCTATTTTTTCTATAAGATTTGCTTTATTTACCTGATATGGAAGTTCGGTTATAATGATGCTTGATTTGTTCTTATTGTCTGTCTCAATGTTTGCCCGGGCCCTCATAACAACTTTGCCCCGGCCTGTTTCGTAGGCTGATTTTATCCCGTCTGAACCCATGATCATGGCGCCTGTAGGAAAATCTGGGCCGGACACCTGTTTCATAAGCCCCTTTGTATCTATGTCTGGCTCCTCGATAATAGCAATCAAAGCGCTAATTATTTCTGTTAAGTTGTGAGGGGGGATCTTTGTTGCCATGCCCACAGCAATTCCTTCGCTTCCATTTACCAATAAAGACGGGAAAGAAGATGGTAATACCGACGGCTCTTCAAGGGTTTCATCAAAGTTTGGCTGCCAGTCCACGGTGTCTTTATCAAGGTCTTTCATGGTTTCGCCACCAAGCCGGGTCATTCTTGCCTCTGTATATCTCATGGCTGCGGCCCTGTCCCCGTCGACAGACCCAAAATTGCCCTGGCCGTCTACCAGCTCGTATCTCATGGCAAAATCCTGCGCCATCCTTACTAAAGCATCATATACAGAAGAGTCGCCGTGTGGATGGTATTTTCCTAATACGTCACCAACGATCCTCGCAGATTTTTTATAAGACCTGTTCCATTGAACCCCCAGTTCGCTCATGCCGTACAAAATTCTTCTGTGTACCGGTTTTAACCCGTCTCTGACGTCGGGCAGTGCCCGGGATACAATTACAGACATAGAATAATTGAGGTAGCTTTCTTTCATTTCCTCAACAATGTCTCTACGTAAAACATTATCTTTGTCCTGATACATTATTTAAATCCTTTTTGTTTAAATGTCTAGGTTTGACACAAAAAGCGCGTTGTTTTCAATAAAGCTCCTTCTGGCTTCAACGTCATTTCCCATTAAGTCTCCGAAAGTTTTTGCCGCTTCAAATGCGTCTTCAATGGTAACAATTTGGAGTGTCCTTCTTTCTGGGTCCATCGTGGTGGACCAAAGCTGTTCCGGGTTCATTTCACCAAGGCCTTTATATCTTTGAATATCAACTTTTGTCGTTTTGTTGTCTTTTCGCATACGGTCTATTAGCACTTCTCTTTCTTCCTCGCTATATGCGTACATGTTCTTTTTTCCCTGTTTAAGCCTATAAAGAGGGGGTTGTGCGATAAACACGTTTCCGTTTGTAATCAGTTGTGGCATTTTTCTATACAAAAACGTAAGAAGCAGTGTTCGAATATGACTTCCGTCCACATCTGCGTCTGTCATAATAATTATCTTATGGTATCTAAGCCGTTCAATATTAAAATCTGCTGATTGTTTTTTAGCCCCGTTTTCTTCGTCATCCTCTTCTCCGCCAAAACCTGTTCCAAGGGCTGTTATGATTGATTGGATCTCGTTATTTGAAAGGAGCTTGTCTATTCTGGCTTTTTCAGCATTTATTACTTTTCCTCGTAACGGCAAAATAGCCTGAAACCTTCTGTCTCTGCCTTGTTTCGCAGAGCCTCCCGCCGAATCCCCCTCAACAAGATAAAGCTCACACATAGATGGGTCTTTTGTCGAACAATCCGCCAGCTTTCCCGGTAAAGAGCTCCCCTCAAGCGCGCTTTTTCTTCGAATCAGGTCTCTGGCTTTTCTTGCGGCTTCACGGCTTTGGTGGGCCAAAAGAGCTTTAGAAATTATACGTTTTGCAATAGAGGGGTTTTGTTCTAAAAACTCATTTAGTCCTTCATATACAATTGCATCAACTATTCCTTTTACGTCTCCGTTACCCAGCTTGGTTTTTGTTTGTCCTTCAAACTGAGGTTCTGCAACCTTTACAGAGACAACTGCTGTTAGCCCTTCTCTAAAGTCTTCCCCGCTTAACGTGATCTTTTCGCCCTTTTTCCCCTTTAAAAGATTGTTCTTTGTTCCGTATGCGTTCATCCCCCGTGTCAAGGCCGACCTAAAGCCCGACATGTGCGTTCCTCCCTCAACCGTGTTAATGTTGTTCACAAATGATAAAATATTATCTGTGTATCCATCGCCATAGCGCATCGCGGCTTCTACGGGAACAATCCCGTTCGTTTTTTCAATGGTTATTACTTTGTTGTGAAGAGGATTAGACCCTCGGTCCAAGTGTTTTACAAAGTCTGACAGACCTCCTTTGTATTTATAAATTTCTTCTCTTACTTCATCGTTTCTTTCGTCCAGCAGTTTTATTTCCAAGCCCTTGTTCAAATAGGCAAGCTCTCGCAACCTGTCAGAAATTATATCAAACTCCCACTCCACCGCTTTGAAAATGCCCTGGTCTGGAAAAAAGGTTATCTTTGTTCCTGTTTTCTTTGTTGCTTTCCCTTTGGTTACTTTTGATGTTGGGTTGCCTGTTTCATATGTCTGTGTATGAATAAATCCATCACGATGAACTTCTGCGATCATTTTTGTAGAAAGAGCGTTCACAACCGACACGCCAACACCGTGAAGTCCGCCAGAAACCTTATATGACCCCTTGTCAAACTTTCCCCCTGCGTGCAATATCGTCATTACAACTTCCAAGGCTGGCTTTTTTTCTGTTTTGTGTATATCAACCGGCACCCCGCGTCCATCGTCCTCAACCGAAACACTGCCGTCCTTCTCAAAAATGACCTTAATTTTTTTACAATGACCAGCCAGTGCTTCATCTACGCTGTTGTCAACTACTTCGTACACCAAATGATGGAGGCCTCTTTTTCCAACGTCGCCTATATACATCGCCGGTCGTTTGCGCACCGCTTCTAGCCCTTTTAATACTGTGATCTTTTCTGCGCTATATTTTGTAGTTGTTTTTGATTCTGTCATAGAAACTTTATATCCTTAATTACGTTTTTTCCGATCTTATTGTTCAGCTTTTCAATTATTTCTTCTTTTTGAAACTGTAGTTCCTGTCTCCAGGCCGGTGTGGAAACTCGAACTGTTAAAATTCCGTGGTCTGCGCTCTCAGGGGTTGTGTTCTCGGAGACCTTTTTCCCAACAACCTCGCCCCAAATGTTGATAGCCGTGTTTTGAGCCACGCCCTTAGCGAGCCCAGCCTTGTGTAAATATATATTTAAAACCTGTTTCAGGCTTTGCATGCTCTTTCCAAATAAAAGGACGCGTTGTCCGGGGAAGACAGGTCTATCCCGTGGTCTTCTATCTTCACAATGTCTGTTGTGGTTATTATGGTTTGGTAACTGTTCTTCAAAAGAAGCAACATGTCGTCTGCCCGCTGAAAGTCAAGCTTGGCAAACACGTCGTCTAATAATAAAATGGGTGTTTTTCCGGTCTGGTGTTTTATGGTGTTTGATTCAGCCATCTTCATCAATACCAGGGCTATTTTATGCTCGCCCTGTGAGCCGTATTTTTTTAATAGCTTCTCGTTGTAAAAGATATGGTAATTGTCTCTATGTGGGCCCGTTGTTGTGTAGCCTCTTGTCAGGTCTGAATTTAACGACTTTTTTAAACGTTCCTCAAAGGTATCCGTCGGCCCTTCTTCTTCGTAATCTATATTTATGTTTACGCTTTTGTCTCTGTATTTATCGACCAGCTTTAACAGGTGTTTGCAATAAAGCGAGAGGAGCTCCTTTTTTTCTTTCCAAACTTTTTTTCCACTGTTAACTACAGGGTCGTTCCACGCCTCAATGTCTTTTTTTTCTGCTCTTTTTTTCAAAACATTTCGAATGGCTGTGTTTCTCTGTTTTAATGTTTTCTGATATTCTATGAGCGCGTTTAGGTAGTTTGGCGATACGGTTGAAAAAACCTTATCAAAAAAAGTTCGAACATCAGTTGGCTTGCCGTTTGTTATTATCTGTTCTTCTGGTGATAATAGGACTGTTGGGTTGTGTCCAATTAGATCTTTTGTTTTTTGAAGCTCTCTTTTATTTATAAAAAACTTTCTTTTACCGGATTTGATCTGGCGTAGCTGAATTTCTTTTTCACCTTCTCCATTAAAAAAAACACCTGTTAATGAAAGCGTCTCTTCGTTTTCTTTCAGGGTTTCTTTATGGTTTCGGGTTCTGAAGCTTCTACCCATTGAAAGCGAATAAATTGCTTCAAGAACGGCTGTTTTTCCAGAGCCGTTCTCTCCCCATATAACATTAACGCCTTTTTTAAAACCAAGATGGGTGTCTGAATGGTTTCTGAAGTTTTTAATATTTAATGCGTCAATGTGGAGCATTGAAATGAGCGGTTTGGTTTTGGTTGTGGTTTTGGAATTTCTTACTCACACATCAATCGTTCAATCTTATTGGCATTAACAACATTGTAATGTCGCTGTTAGGTTGTTGAGATTCTGGAAATAATAGCCCGGCGCTTATTGGGGTCTTTAGTTTTATCACAATATTTTGTGAGTTAACGTGCATTAATACGTCTTTGAGATAAGCTGCGTTATAACCTACTGTAATGTTTTCTCCGTTTAGTTTTGCCGGAAGGTTTTCCTTTGCTTTTGAGGCTTTTTCTGGGTCCTCTGTTCTAACTGTTACATTGTTATCCGTAATCTCTAATGCTATTTGATGGGTGGATCTATTGGAAAAAATTGATACACGCTTCACCGCTGATAAAAGAGCGTCTTTTTCTACAACAAGTTCGTTTGTGTTATCGGTTGGGATCACGCCTTCAAAATCTGGATATCTTTCATCAATGATGCGTGTGAACACTGTGTCGCTGCCAACGTTGGCTGTTAAATTATTATCCCCCATCCATATCTGGACACTTTCTCCCGTTGTTATCAAAGAATTCATTAGGTTTAGAAATTTTCGTGGGATAATCACATCACCTGAAAACTCTTTGCTAATAAAATCATTTCTAATATACCGAACCATCCTGTGCCCATCTGTGGCGACCGCCGTTAACCCGTTATCACTGAACCGAAAGAGAACACCTGTTAGTGCGGGTTTTAATTCATCTTTACTGATAGCAAATGTCGTTAGTTTAATGATCTCTTTTAATACATCAGATTCAATGCCGCTTGCTTTTCTATTGTCTACGTCTGGCAACCCTGGAAATTCTTCAACCGGTTTTCCCATCAGATCATATGTTCCTGAATCAGTGATCAGTTCAACTTTTTGATCAGAGTCCACTGTAATAGTTATACGACTGTCTGGCAGTTCATTGGTGATATCCATTAGCGTTTGTAATGGGATTGCTGCTGACCCCTGCTCCTCTATGCTTGCTTCCAGCTTACAACATATTGTTATTTCCAGATCTGTTGTCCGTAACATTACTGCATCAGAATCCACCTCAACCAACACGCACGATAAGATTGGAAGCGTTGATCTGGCCGGTGTTCCTTTTGAAAGTTTTTGAAGTGTTTTTAATAACTCGTTTGATGAAGTTGAAATGCGCATGAATAATTCCGTTTCAGGTGGTTATAAACTCAATTTTTTATGCATTTAAAAAGCCAATGATGTTACCGAAAATGCCCTCTATAGACAAGAAAATTCAAGAAGAGAAATCCAATAAAATATATAAGATTTATTTAATAAATAATATAATATATTATTATATCCTGTGGAAAAGTGGATAAGACGGAATTAAAATATTTTTTTGTCACAAAATATATATACTTACTTAAACAGCATTAAAGAGCTTCTTTATGTGGAAAACAAACTATCAATTGTGGAAAAAATCAATAATAGTAATGTGATTTTTCAAAACCAGATCTTTATTAGCAAAGGAATAAACCTGTGACCAGAATGTTAATAAAAATGTGAGGAGCTACCACTCATTAATATGTACGTAGAACCGACCCCTTGATAAAGAGATCCAATCAGAATACCAAAGAGCACGCTTTCTGTTAAGGGCCATGTTTTCTAATTCAGTCCAATGGAGTTCTAAATTTGGTTTACCTCCGGGACGAAAAGCGTCCACCCAAAATAAATGATATCCGTGCCCGGACCGCACCGGCAAACTGCACTCGTTTTGATTCAACAAAGTAAAGACCTGAGCTAGCTCGGGTATTGGTGAATTTTTTGGGTCTACCCAGCCAAGGTCTCCACCAATCTCTTTTGTTTGTTGATCAAAAGAATGTCTTAAAGCCATGTCTTTATATTTTTCAAGAGAGCTTGCAGAATCTTTTAACGTTAGCGCTAAAGAATAAGCCAAAGACTCATCTTTTTCTGTTTTTTCTGGAGAGATCAAAATATGTCTCACCTTGATTTTATCACCACGTTTTTCCTGTGTTTCAATAATGTGGTATCCGTAAGAGAGAAGCCATTGTACCAAAAGCTTCACCGTCTAATATTTTTTCCCTTATACCTACAAGCTCATCATGTGCCTTATTTTTGCTTTCTTCTCCGGGGGTTACAGGAATAAGAATGTGTCTCAACCGCACCGTTGAGGGAAAGTTCGGAAGACTGTCCTTATAGGTGTTAAAAAACTGATTAACATCTTCTCTCGAAACAGAAACCTTGTTGATCAAGGTTTGCTGATATCTTTCTGTTATCAGGCGGTCTCTCATTTCGACCCAATACTCTCTACGGAAAGACTTTATTGATTGTCCCAACATTTCTTCCGCTTTTTCTTCGCTACCCGCCTGCGAAACAAACATGTCTATTTGCTGGTCCAGGGCCCTATCCACCTCTTTGTCTTCAACCTCAATCGAGTCGAGCGCAGCCATTTCTAAAATGATCTTTTGATCAATGATCGAACGAACAATCTCATCTTGTAGTGAAAGGAGCCTGTCCATGTCCACCGCAGGGTTTAGGCGCTGCTGAATTGCAGCCATATTTACAAGCTGGGCCACATCGCTTTTTAAAATTAGATGGTCCCCAACCGTTGCAGCAACGCCATCGATGAAAACATCATCGTTTTTTTGGGCGAACAATAGTGAAACGGTTAAAAGAAGCAGGTTTAAAGAAAGTCGCATAATATTATTTAACGGTGTTTGGTGTATGAGTAATTAAACTGTCCAGAATATTTAAAGACCTTAATGACACCTTTTTTTGATAAAGCCGCAAGTAGATCTCATCATATAATAATTCTAAAGGAGGAACGAAATTTTTCGAAAATCGTTCCAAAACAAATACGACATGATATCCAAAAGAGCTTTTGATGGGACCATGAAGTTGTTTCTTTTTTTTATTAAAAACAGCATCGTTAAGGCCCTTTATCAAGCTGTTTTGAAAGACAAGCTCATTTTTAACATTATATTTTAAAAACGCTTCGTTCTTTTCTTGTTTTTTACCCGACAAACCAAAAACGCGAACCAGTTCATCAGCCC
>LUMJ01000648.1_pt1 | contig 10250 bp, 10 predicted proteins | sample 729631 | NCBI WGS metagenome assembly LUMJ01 (sample SAMN03860266, study PRJNA289734) | marine metagenome | biome: seawater column; feature: ocean; material: water; isolation source: Red Sea water column Station 22 - depth 500m | place: Saudi Arabia: Red Sea | collected 2011-10-15 | depth 500 m | reverse complement strand
ATAAAATTTGATGCCATAGGATACAAAATGCTTTTGGAAATTTTAGTAAAGACAAAAGGTGCAAAAGTGAAAGAGATTCCTTATACATTTACAGACAGAGCGCATGGTTCAAGTAAGCTAGATTCTTCAACAATGTTTGACTTTGTAACGTCTGTATGGAAGTTGTATAGATATGGCCACGCTACAAAAGTAAGTGATACACGTACGTCTGTTCGTTTTATATCCAAGGCGGGTAGGTTTTATACCGTAGGCGCATCTGGTCTTTTGGTAAACTATCTTGTGTCACTTCTATTTGCTGATGCAGTAGTAAATTTTTGGTACATTCACGCTACGGTAATAGGAATAGCAATTTCAATGACTTCGAATTTTATTCTAAACAAGATATGGACGTTTGAAGATAGAAACTTTGAAGCAAAGAAAACTCTAGTACAATATGGAAAGTTTGTGGGATTCAGTTCGTTGGGTGCACTCATTCAACTTGGAATGGTTTACGTATTAGTTGATAATTACCAGATTATCTATCCTCTTGCGCTAATAATAGCTGTCATCATTGCTGCTTCGAGTAATTTTATTTTGAATAAAAAATGGACGTTTAAAGAAGAGATTTGGAGTTAGGATTTCAAGAGTTTAATTAAGAGAATTACCAGATACGGCTATGATGCTAAAACTAACCATCAAGGATATACTGAAACAGAAAAGTTTTGGTGGAATTGCTATCGTTTCTGGTATTTTACTTGGTCTGGCTTACTATTTCCTTACTCTATCAACTGCAATAGATCACTTTGCGATTGATTCTGCAATCAGCGGTCAATACATGGCAGCTTCTATTGGGTTAACATGTATGGTAGCAATTCTTGGGGGAATCAATATTGCACTAGTTGCATACAACATAAAGACACAAAGAATGAATTTGCAAAAGGGTGGATCATCAGCAATCTTTGGCGGTGCTCTTGCTGCGTTTACTTGTAATGTACATGATTATCATTCCTACAGCAATGCCTGCCAGTACAGAACTGTTTGATATCTTACCATCTTCGCTTTGTATCCATCTCATTATTGAAACAATTACCTGAAATATTGCGCCAGTTCCTATTGCTAAAAAGATAACAGCGAACAAAGGCGAGTAAACAAATCCGCCTACCCATGCACCAAATATTGCAGGAACACCAGCAATCATTCCCATTGCAGCTAGCTTTCCAATCATCAGCTTTGTACGTGCCATTGGTGCTGCAATGGCAAATCCCTCAGTGGTGTTATGTAATGCAAATCCAACAATCAAGAAAGCACCAAGAGCAGCTTCACCAAGTATAATTGCTGCACCAATAGCAAGACCTTCCCCAAAGTTGTGTAAGCCTATGCCAATTGCAATCATCAATGCAATTGCTACAGGACCAGCAAGTTTCGATGCGCCCGCACGATTTCTGAGTTTCTCACTTACATAATTAAGACCAAGGAATGATACTACAGCTACTGTAGCAACTAAAAGTACTCCATTAAAAACATCCGATAAGTTTTCGGCGGAGATTTCAATTGCTTCTTCAGCAGTATACAGTAAGTCCTACAGCATATGGCTCTCCCTCGTTCCATTCAAATGGTATTCGAACAACTGCTGACTCGAATCGTTCAAGATGCTTGTCTGGTTCTATTGCGGCTGGGTATATTCTGTCATTGATATCTGCCATAACGATATCAACCGCAATTGGTCCAGTATTTCGTACAGTTGCAATTATTTCCGAGTCAATGAATTCAACTTTCTCAATAGATATTTCTGGTAATACAACACCAAATCCAATTAGTTCAGAACCTGGACCAAAAACATATCCAATCATTATAGCCAATAGAACAAAAGGAATGATGACGCTTACTGCTGTCTTTGCATTAGATGTTCTCTTAACTTCCATAAGCATACCCTTCCATGTTTGATTGAGAACTATCTTTTACATAGAAAACACCTGACCATCCCTTCTCAGAAAATTCAGTCAAGTGCGCATGAAACATGTATCTGCCTGTATCTTGATATTCAAACTCAAGAATACCCCTTTCACTTTGTGAAAATGTAACCATGTCAGTAAACTCTGATGGAACCATACTAGTACCAGTTGAATAGTATTTGTACAAGGTTCCATGTAGATGAAAATTATTGATAGGATCCAACCCTACCATGTTGACAACATAAACTCGAATTAATTCATTGGTGTTAACCTGAATAGGATGGTGGTGATAGTAAAACGGAATTGTGTTTGCAGCATACAGATTATTTTCTCCATCAAAGTCAGTATCAAATCCATTTAGCATCATAACCATTTCGTCAGCTTGTTGTCGCCCATCTTTTGGATCAACAATGAAAACACCATAAAGTCCATGACCAATATGTTCCTCAACTGGCATTACATGACAATGATATGGATGAACACCAACAGGATCCGCTATGAACTCATATGTAAACTGACCACCATTACCACCAACTATCTCAAATATACCGTCCATCTCAGCTGGATGATTTCCATGAAAGTGAATTGTGTGTTCTTTGTCACCATTGTTAGTAAAATGAACTCTTACTAAATCACCCTCCGTTGCACGGATTGTTGGACCTGGAACTTGTCCATTGAATGTCCAAACATTATAAAATATACCAGGAGCGATTTCCATTATTTTATCATCTTCAGCTATAATGGTAAACTCACGAAGCGTTGTACCATCTTCTAATTGAGAAACTGTACCATAATCAAATTCTCGTAAGTATTTTTCTGGATCAAATTCAACTTCTTGAATTGTATAAACAGGATCAAGTATATCACCGGTTGTCTGCACTACTGCACCAGAATGAGTTACAAAAACTTCCGGCTGTTCTTGTGCCGTGATATTCATATCAGGAAAAACCAAATATCCAGCAAAACCTAGAGAAACAACAGATATTACAATAATCATCTTTTTGCTAGTATGCATATAGCTAATCCCGATACTTGATATTTAAAAGTTAGCCTAGGCTAACTTTTTTAGTATATGGTAACATTAAACATGTTTGAAAATTATCTAATCAAAAACCCTTTTCGTTTAGAATTAGACCTAACAATGCAGCACGCGCATACTTTCCATATTCGGCCTGCTCAAAATATTTGGCCTGAGGAGTAGAATCAACATCTGTCGAAATTTCATCAATTCTTGGAAGAGGATGTAAAATTATTGCGTCCTCTTTCATTTTTTTTACCATATCCAATCCAATTACATAACTTCCTCTTACCTTGACATATTCTTCCTCGTCAGGAAATCGTTCTTTTTGTATTCTTGTCACATACAAGACATCCAAATCATCAATGTATTCATCAAGACTGGTGGATTCTGTATAAGAGAGTTGTTTTCGGATGTCATATGTAGAGTCCTTCCTAATTTTTAGCGACTCCGGTGAAATTAGGTGAACGTCAACATTGTAATTACAAAGTCCATAAAGTAAAGAGTAAACAGTTCTTCCATATTTCAGATCACCAACTATACCAATCTTCAGTCCATCAATCTTCTTTTTCTCTCTCTTAATTGTGAATAGATCTTGAATGGCTTGCGTTGGATGTTCCTCAGTACCACTTCCACCATTAATGATTGGCTTTTGTGAAATCTCAGCTGAGAATCGACTGGAACCATCAAGTGGATGTCGTAAAACAAGGACGTCCGTGTATCCTGACATAACTTTAACCGTATCAGATAAGCTTTCACCCTTTTGCACTGATGATGAGCTTACATCAGCAATTCCAAGCGAAGTTCCACCAATTAATGCCATTGCAGATTGAAAACTCAAACGAGTCCTTGTGCTTGGCTCAAAGAAGAGATATCCAAGTGTTTTGCCCCTTGCAATCTCACGTCTTTCATTAGGATCTAAATCAATAATTTTTTCAGTGGCAGAAAAAATAGTTTCAAGATCTTCCTTGCCAAGATCTCTAATTGAGATAATGTCCTTCTGGAAAAAACCATTCATCTTTGAACCATTTATACGTGCATATATACAAACCATGCTATGGAGCAATCGGATCTTACAGTCAGACGTATCAAAGATGGCACTGTAATAGACCATATTGACGTAGGAAATGGACTTAAGGTATTGGAGGCACTTCAGATTGATGGTAGTGATGGAAACGTCATCACAGTAGCACTAAATGTTCCAAGTGGAAAACTAAAGAAAAAGGATATTATCAAAGTGGAAGGAAAGTTTCTCGAAGATGACGACACAAACAAACTTGCTGTAATAGCACCCACATCCACAGTAAATATCGTCAAGGATTACAAATTAGTAGAGAAACGACGTGTTTCTCTTCCAAATGAGATTGATAGAATTTTTAGATGCTCAAATCCTGAATGCGTCACGAATAGTAATGAACACATTGAATCAATCATGGATGTACTAGACAAAGAAAAATTAGTTTTGAAATGCAGATATTGTAATAGAGTGTTAGATGTTAATCAGTTAAAATATTCTTAGGATTCAAATTATATTTTTAAAATGCAAGAAAGCAGAACCAGCACAAAGGGGAGCATCGTGGAGGTCCTGCAATCTTTGCATCTTCAGATTACAAAATAAAGTGATTATCAAAAAAGTGAATTTTGTAACACTATTTGGTGAAAATTCGATCAGATTTTGAAATTTTTCTATTTAACCTTTAGTTTTGGCTTGCCCAGTTTTTCATTTTCTTGTTGTTCAGAGCTATATTGTTGTTCTGTGAATCTCCGTAGAGAACCAAATGGTCTGAATCCACGACCATTACCTTTGTAAAACTTAGAAAAGAACTCCACGTAAATCAGCCTGGATCCCTGAATACCCGGCTCAAACACACCTATGATTATGTTAAACAGATGTCCAACAACAAGAATAATTGCCCCAAGCGCAACCAACGGAAGTCCTATGTTTAATGATTTTAAGAAAATGTAATCAATTGTATGTGCAAGTATAACAGATGCTAGTAAAATTCCAACAAGCCTTGTATAGGAAAGAATGTGACTTACAATTGTAGCTAGCTCCATTATTGCCATAGGACCTTGTCCAAGTATCATCATTCCAACTCCTCCGAAAATCAATCCATAATACCCATACGCAATTGGATTAACCTCAATCAGTCTATCCCATGTTGGATTGATGGCATCACCGCCAATGAGAGCTAATCCAAGAAGAACAACGCCCCAACCAAATGCTAACCAACCAGCTTTTCCTATGGCTTCCTTCTTGTCACCTTCTCTAATACACTGTATGATACCTATGATAAGACCGAATGATACAAATCCAATTCCAACGTATCCAGCCATCAACAAAAGTTTGCTTGCATCATGAATAGGATCAAGAAATGCTTGTGAAGGACGGTTTAAGACTTCTCCTGGTTCTGGAAGACCAGTAACTCCAAGAGTAGCTAGATAATCAAATAAATATCCATTTAGATGAAATCCGAAATGTAAATCAAAGATAAATCCTAATACAATTCCAACAACACAACCAGGAATCATTGCTTTTGACAACTTGACCATTTGTCGTTTCTTTAAAATATTCATCGCGAAACTACGCAACGGTTTTGGCATAATATTGAAATTACGTTTTCCTTTCTCAACACGTCTGATAACCCAAAGACAAACAAGAAGTATTACCAAACAGTATCCAGTATCACCAATCATTAATCCATAAAACACAGGAAAAACTAGCGCGAAAACCATCGTAGGATCAAATTCCTTGCTTTGTGGTAAGGAATAGAATCGGATGAATGCCTCAAACAATCTGAATTTTCCTGGATTATTCATGAGTGTTGGTGGTTTCTCCTCTTCGTCAGTTTCTAGTTCATAGATTGTTGTACCTTTCGTAAATTTTTCCAAGGTAGACTTGACTTGACCTAGTTTTGGTTTTGGAACCCATCCTTCCATTGCAAAGGCATCCTTAGTTACTCCAAGATTAGAAATCACTTCTAGTTTTTTATTTTCTATCTGTAGTTGCTCCTCAACTTCAACTAAACTTGCATAATACTTTTCAGAAATTTTGTTTAACTCATCATTGATCTGTTTGAGTCGTTGCTTTTTTGTTTGTAAATTACCTTTTTCACTTGTGATTATTTGATTTGGTTTTCCATTAAGATTTGGTACTGCTTCAATTTTTGCATCATGTTTTTGAATAATCTCTGCAAAAGCATCAGATGAGATTGTTGGAAAAACCACTAGAATGATATGTGTGATTTCTTTGCCCTGTTTTGCATAAAGCATGATATCTTTATTGTGTGAGCTAATCGCCTTCTTGAATTCATCAAATTTATCAGATGTAATTCTTCCAAAATAGGAAGATGCTGATGATAGTTGGAGAATATTCAAGTCTTCTGGAAAGAAGCTGAACTCTTCAACAAGTTTTAGATTATTCTCAGTATCCTTAATTTCAGTCAGAAGTGCTTCCTTTTCTTTTTCAAGACTTGCAACCTGTTCGTCTATATCAATGGAACTAGTAGTTTGTAAGAGATCATCGACTGAGTCAAAACGCTTTCTAACAGTTACAGGTATTCGAGGTAATACAGTCATTAATGCTTTAACACGTAACAATTCATCAGATACCTGTCTTGTTAGTTCAGTATCACGTTCATTCTTTAAAATTGCAGAAACATCTTTTGATAATGGTTCTAATTGTAAGATTTCCATATCGTGCAAAATAGAAACTGCTGTTTGTTGGTTTTTTCGTAGACCCATTATAGCTATCTTAGCCATTTTAACGGGTGTGAACACTTCTACTCTACACCCTTTAGTAAAATCTTGATAATGTCTTGGGCCTTCTGTGCAGTAATATGTGATGTTATATCTTTGGATTTTGTTTTTGCCTCTTCAATTGTCTTTTGTGTTTCAGTGTTTGCTTGCTTTGTAGCTTTTTCTACATTAGAATCAACTAGTTTTTCACCTTCAGTTTTTGCAGATGCAACTGCCTTTTCTAATTCTGATTCTAATTGAATGATTTGATCATCAATCTTACTTTTGTAACTATCAATCTCTTTCTGAGCGTCTTCCTCTACTTGCTTTATCTTCTTCAAAGAGCTAATGTATTGATCCTGTGATGCCGACATTTTATGCACCTAGAAACTCCTTACTCAGATATAGTATTACAGCGATTGCAATGAGGATGTTCCCCATCATAACACCACGTTTAATGTAGTAGAATTTTTTTTGCTGTGGGTTTTTAAAATCAATTTGCAATTACTTCTGCCTCCACATTTTCTTCTCTTTCACTCATCTTTCGTTTTACAGTCTTTAACATAGCAAATGTATCACGTTCCATCTCTTCAAGTCTAAATGTAATGAATTTAACAGCAGATTCAAGTCTTGGAATGAAGACGTTTTCGATTGCATTGGCTTTTCGTTTTGTCTTATCAATCTCATATAGTAATTTTCGTAGTGTTGTCTCTTTTTCTGCTACATCTAGAACAATTTTATGAACTTCTTGGAATGCCTTCATCGCTTCACTAATGGAGACTGGAATTTCTAACAAATAGTCAGTAAGTGATTCTTCTCTTCTTCCACCCTCTAGTCTTGGAATTTTGACACCCATAACGTTCTTCGGTGTAATCAATAATTTTTTTAATTGAGGTATCTTCATGGCTTCGTTTTCAAGTCTCATTTCACCATCAATCATTTCTGCCATCCTTATGCTTTGGTAACCTTTGATCAGTTCCTCGTTTAACTCTCCTCGCAATCTAGATGATGCTTTACTAATGCTGAAAAATTCTAGAATCAAAGCTTGACGTTTTAGTTTTAATAGTTTTAGTCCCTTTTTTGCAATGGTAATTCGTTTTTTTGTACGCAAGTACTCAAGACGAGTTGGACGGATTTCAGCGTTTGATGGCAATTCAAATCACCTATTCAGATTTGTTTGTACCACCAGTGTTGGTCTTCTTTCCATATTTAGCAATAAATTCTGGTTTGATACGAGTAAGTTCGGTTTCTGCAAGACCCGCTAATAGATCCCAACCAAGTGAAAGTGTCTGTTCAATAGAACGGTTTTCATTAGGTCCTTGATGAACAAATTTTTTCTCAAAGTTATTTGCAACGTCAAGGAATTTTCTATCAAGATCACTTAGTGCACCCTCACCTACAATGGCAGCAAGTGCTCTTGCGTCTTTACCTTGAGCATACGCAGCATAAAGTTGGTCTGCAAGTTGTCTGTGATCTTCTCTTGTTCTTCCCTCACCAATTCCTTGGTTCATTAAACGTGATAAACTAGTTAGAACGTCAACTGGAGGTTGAACATTTGCTCTATGTAATTCCCTATTCATTACAATTTGTCCTTCTGTGATATAACCAGTAAGATCAGGAATTGGATGTGTAATATCGTCAGCAGGCATTGTAAGAATTGGAAGTTGTGTTACTGAACCTTTTCTTCCCTTGATTTTTCCTGCACGTTCATAAATTGAAGCCAAGTCTGTATACAAATATCCTGGATAACCTCTCCTTCCTGGAACTTCTTCACGTGCTGCAGAAATTTCTCTTAATGCCTCACAGTAGTTTGTCATATCAGTCAAAATTACTAGTACATGTTGTTCGCGTTCATATGCAAGAAATTCTGCCGTAGTTAGCGCAAGTCTAGGAGTAAGTATACGTTCCATTGAAGGATCAGAAGATAAATTGAGGAAAAGTGCAGTTCTTTCAAGTGAACCGCTCTCTTCGAACTGTTTGATGAAATAGTTTGATTCTTCACTTGTAATTCCAATTGCTGCAAAAACAACAGAAAAGTTTTCTTCCGTACCAAGCACTTGTGCTTGCCTTGCAATTTGTGATGCAAGTTGGTTATGTGGTAAACCTGAAGCTGAGAAGATTGGTAGTTTCTGACCTCTTACCAGAGTATTCATTCCATCAATGTTTGACATTCCTGTCTGAATGAATTCTGCTGGTTCTTCTCTAGAATATGGATTGATACCAGAACCTACTAGATCATATTTCTCTTTTGATACAATCTTTGGTCCGTTGTCTCGTGGATTTCCCAATCCATCAAATACTCTTCCAAGCATTTCATCAGAAACTGATATTGTTGCAGTCTCTCCAAGGAATGTGGTAGATGTGCCAGTTGTATTGAGTCCTAAAGTTTGACCAAATACTTGTACTACAGCAAGACCTTGACTTGTATCTAAAACTTGTCCCTGTCGTCTTTCTCCATTTTCTAATTTTATTTCAACCATTTCACCATAAGCTGCGTTATCAACTCCCTTGACAAAAATCAATGGTCCCGCAACTTTGTCTAGTGTTTTAAATGAGACGTTTGACATTAGTTACCAATCTCCTTTGAAAGTGAATCGAATTCCTGCTTCATTTTACCATTAATATCATTTAGTAATTTTTCTAGCTCTTCTTCTTTTGTCCATTTCATTTTTGGTATCATTCCTCTTGATTCAAGTGCAGCTACCTTAGCAGATGTGGAACCTTTCTTGATTACATCGGCTTCTTTCTTACCAAATTCTAAAATGGTTGACAACATTTTGTGTTGTTTTTGTATTGATGTGTAAGTATCAACTTCATCAAATGCGCTTTGCTGTAGATAGTCTTCACGAATTGAACGAGCTGTATCCAGTATTCCTTTTTCTGGTTCTGGTAATGCATCATATCCTACAAGTTGTACAATCTCCTGTAGTTCTGATTCTTTTTGTAAAATTTCTAATGCTTCTTTTCTTAGATCAATCCAATCTTTTGAAACATTAGATTTGTACCAGTCTGCCATATCATCCATGTACAAGGAATAACTTGTCAGCCAGTTGATAGATGGGAAATGTCTTCTATTTGCTAAACTAGCATCAAGTCCCCAGAACACACGAGTTACTCTAAGTGTATTTTGGGAAACTGGTTCGGAAAAGTCACCACCTGGTGGAGATACTGCGCCTACTAATGATAATGAGCCTTGTCGCTCTTCAGGAGAAATAACAATACTTCTTCCACCTCTTTCATAAAATTCTGCTAGTCTTCTTCCAAGATATGCTGGATATCCTTCTTCGCCAGGCATCTCTTCCAGTCTTCCTGAAATTTCTCTTAATGCCTCAGCCCATCTTGAAGTACTATCAGCCATTAGTGCTACACCATATCCCATGTCTCGGTAGTATTCGCCCATTGTAATTCCAGTATAGATACTTGCTTCACGTGCAGCTACTGGCATGTTTGATGTATTCGCAACGAGAATAGTTCGTTCCATTAAAGGACGCTTTGATTTTGGATCTATCAGTTTAGGGAATGATGATAATACATCACACATTTCGTTTCCTCTTTCTCCACAA
>LUMJ01000809.1_pt1 | contig 10267 bp, 8 predicted proteins | sample 729631 | NCBI WGS metagenome assembly LUMJ01 (sample SAMN03860266, study PRJNA289734) | marine metagenome | biome: seawater column; feature: ocean; material: water; isolation source: Red Sea water column Station 22 - depth 500m | place: Saudi Arabia: Red Sea | collected 2011-10-15 | depth 500 m | reverse complement strand
GCTTACTGCGGATGCTATCCATGAGGAATTGGCATCTATGGACGGATGGGCATTTGAGCATAATGCTCTTCAGAAAAAAATAAAATTTGATACGTATATGGCGGGGATTGATTTTGTAAATGAGTTGGCAGCGGTCGCTGAAGCGAAAAACCATCATCCCGATCTTTCTGTTGGTTGGTGTAAAGTGGAAGTGAGGTTTACATCTCATGACCAAGGCGGTGTTACAAGGGAATGTATTGAAATGGCAAAAGCTGTAGATACAATATTTTAATTATAAGCCTTAATTAGTTATGAAAAGATATTTACCTAGTTTGCTAATACTAGTTTCAGGTGTCATGGGGCAACAAATCACCGAGGCGTCTCGAATTTCTAAAATGCCCATTATTGATGGTGATGTTTTAAATGATGATGCATGGGATAATGTGCCAGGTGTGACTTCTTTTACACAGAAAACACCGGATGAAGGAAAAATTGTATCAGAGAGTACGGTTGTAAAAGTTGCATATTCGGATGATATGTTTCTCGTGTCAGTTGTATGCTACGATTCAGAGCCGAATTCACTGGTTATTTCAGATACTAGGCGAGATTCTCCTCTTAACAATTCAGATAGTTTTTCTTTCATTATTGATACATTCAAAGATTACCAGACTGGATATCTTTTCGGCACTAATCCTGCAGGTATTGAATACGATGCTCAAATTACCGGCGGCGGTGAAGAGGGTGGTATGATGAGACGATTTAGCATGGGTACTGGCGGAGGTTTTAACGTGAACTGGGATGCTGTGTGGAAAGTGGAAGCTAAACAGGGTGATTTTGGATGGAGTGCAGAATTTGCTATTCCATTTAAAACATTACGATATAAAAAAGATAAAGATCAAACTTGGGGCATTAATTTTGAACGGGTCATAGCAATGAAGAAAGAAGAGGCTCATTGGGCTCCAGTTTCTCGCCAATTTACCATGAATCGATTGATCTCTGCTGGCACACTTACTAATGTAAATGTGCCCAATACCCGCAATATTAAAATAATGCCATATGTGTTGGGGCAGAATAATAAAGTCATAGACGATACATCTAATTCTGATCAAGATGGAAACTTTGGATTAGACGCAAAAATGAGTGTCAGTTCCACCATGACGCTTGACTTAACCTATAATACTGATTTTGCCCAAGTAGAGGCAGATGATCAACAAATTAACCTGGATAGATTCAGCCTATTTTTTCCTGAAAAGCGAGCTTTCTTTTTAGAAAATGCAGGTCTTTTTTCTGTTGGTACTGGTGGTGGATTTTTTGGACCTGATATTGAGATGTTTTTCAGTAGAAGGATTGGTGTAGGGCCCGATGGCGTACCGGTCCCAATTATTGGTGGAGGTAGACTCACAGGTACTTTGTCTGGCATGAAAATTGGTATGCTAACCATGCGGACGGATGCGGTAAAAGATTTGACAGATGAAAATCAATATTCTGTTCTTCGTATTAAAAAAGAATTACCTAATCGTACGCACATAGGCGCAATGTACACAGGTTTGGACCGAATGGGGGAAAATGGTTATTTGAATCAAGCTTATGCACTCGATGCACAAATTGGAATTGGAGAATTAAGTAAAATCATAATGTTTGGTGGCTTGACAGATACGCCAAAAATGGATAAAGATAATGCTTATGCCTTCCACACAGAATTAGCAAGAGATACGAAACAAGTATCAACGTCTATTTCATTTTCAGAGGTTGGTTCGACCTTTAAACCCGAGATGGGGTATTTGAAACGGGAAAGCTACCGTAAATGGTCTGGTAGGATATTTACTCGATTTCGACCGGATAATAAATTGGGTTTATTAGAAATTCGCCCTCATATTAATTTTGACGGTTATTGGAAATTAGATGGATTTCAGGAATCAGGTCGATGGCATATCGATAATCACTGGGAGTTCAGGTCTGGATTGGAAATTCATACGGGAACAAATCTTGTAAGGGAAGGGGTTATTGAAAAATTTGAAATTGCAGACTCTGTTTTTGTCCCCAGTGGTACATATAATGACCAAGAGCTACAATTATTTATAATGACAGACAGATCAAAGGCAATAAGTTTTAGTTCCATGAATAGAATCGGAGGCTTTTTTGGAGGGAATAGAATAAATGTTACCCCAGCAATAAGTTTCCGATATAAAGACAAGGTTACCTCAGAGATTAGTTTAAGCCATAATAATGTTGATCTGCCAGGGGGTAAGTTTTCTACTAATTTAATTCGCGCGAGATTTACATATTCTTTCACACCCAAGATATATGTTCAATCTTTGCTCCAATATAACAGCAGATCAGATCAATGGTCTGTTAATGGTAGGTTCATTTGGCAGCAATCTGCAGCCACTGGATTGTACTTAGTTTACAACCATATTCAAGATTATGATGGAATTCCTATTGCATCTAGTACAAAGTCATTCGTCATTAAATACAGTTATTTATTTGATGCAATTTGATTAAAACATGATGCCGATAATCTTTAGTTAGATTTTCATCCTCTTATTTTGGAGCTCTTATTTATTGTAGGATTGACGCCAAGTCTTCCGTGGAAAAACCCAAATCTAATCGTACATTAAAGTTTATATGAATTCACTCATAACTGATCTTGCTCAGGAAATTTTCAGCGGCATCGCCTTAGGCTCCATCTATGCGCTCATTGCCCTGGGCTTTATCCTGATCTTCAAAGCCACCGAAGTGGTGAATTTTGCACAGGGGGAACTCATGATGGTGGGTGCTTATGTGAATTTCTTCGTCATTCAGGGAATTATGGGTGACCTGCATGTACCCACAGGCTGGATGTTTTTAATGGGTCTAGTGGGGTCGATTCTATTCGCAATTGTATTTGGCTGGTTCCTGGATTTAGTGATTAATCGTCCATTGCGGGATGAGCCAGTCTTTTCCATTATCATGGCCACGATCAGCATGGCCATTATGCTCAGAGCTTTAGTGTCCATGATCGCCGGTACTGAAAGTCTGGTGCCCCAATCACCATTTGGTGGTGCTTATTTCAATCTGGGTGGCGTCATCATTTCTGTATTGGATTTGACTATAATCATTGGTGCAATTGTCCTCGTGTCCGCATTCTATTATTTTTTCAACAAAACCCGGTGGGGAATTGCCATGCAGGCCACGTCAGAAGATCCTATCGCAGCCCAACTCATGGGTGTACCTGTGAAACGGGTATATGCTTTGGTTTGGATTTTTGCCGCCATAGTTGCAGCTATCAGTGGTGTACTTTTATCTCCGAGAGCATCCCTCATCGATACAAATATGGGTTTTCTCGGTTTAAAAGCATTTCCCGCTGCAGTATTGGGCGGATTTGGATCTATTCCCGGTGCTATTGTTGGCGGCATCATTCTAGGGGTGATTGAAACGGTGAGTATGGGGACATTGTCCTTCCATTTTCACTGGGTGAAAGAAATAAATGATATCATTGTGTGGATTGTGCTCATTGCCGTCCTTATGATTCGTCCTACCGGCATTCTGGGTACAGAGGAGATTAAAAAGGTATGATAAAAGGCCGTTATGATGATGAAAACCTAAAATGGATTCCATTACTCATTGGATTGGTCCTGCTGATTCCGTTTGCCTTGAAAGGGATGACATTTAGCTATAAGTATTACATATATATTCTAAATACAATCGGAATATATATTATTTTAACAGTGGGGTTGGATCTCCTCTCCGGATACGCCGGATTGATTTCACTGGGGCATGCTGCATTTATGGCCATTGGTGCCTATACATCCGCTATTTTGGTCGATCAGGCTGGACTACCCTTCATGTTCTCATTAATTCTGTCGCCCTTGATTGCAGGATGTTTCGGATTCATTATTGGGTTCCCTGCGCTTCGTGTCTCTGGAATGTACTTGGGGCTCACCACCATGGGGTTTGGTTTTATCATCCGTCGTTTGATCATTGCCTTACGTGAATGGACTCAAGGTTCAGCAGGCTTGGTAGTTTCACCACCTAATATTTTTGGTTTTACCATCAAAGGAGATTGGGCCAATTATTTTTTGGTTTGGACATTGGCAGTCCTAGTCATCATTAGTGCACGCCGGATTGTAAAATCCAAAATTGGCCGTGCCTTTATGGCCATCCGTGATTCAGAACAGGCAGCGGAAGCATCCGGAATCAATTTGGCTAAATATAAAATGTTTTCATTTTTTATTTCCGGATCCTTGGCCGGATTATCCGGTGTTCTCATGGCCCACACCAATCACTTTATTTCCACCGATCATTTTGATAGTATGTTGTCCATTTATTTTATCATTATGGTCTTGGTGGGCGGGGCGGGTACGGTTTATGGCGCTGTTCTTGGGACTATATTTATTGTCCTGTTAGACAATTTATTCGTTCCTGAACTAGAGACACTTCTCCATACCATGTTTAGCATCGAATCCGGGGAAATGGAATCTTTTATTTTTGGTCTTGTAATGTTCCTATTTATAATTTTTCAGCCCACAGGATTATATGGAATGTGGCTAAAGATGCGAATTTATTGGAAATTGTTTCCATTTAATCCAAAGCAAAGATTCACTTAAAAAGGAGTATCTAGAATGAAACGACTAATGACAATAATAATATCAATAACTATGTTCAGTTTGATTGGGTGTGGTGGTGCAGCCGAATCTCCTGGTGTTACTGAAAATGAAATTCTAATTGGGAATGTGCAGGATTTAAGTGGCCCAATGAAAGAATTGGGCAAAATCCTCCCTGCCGGATCAAACCTATATTTTGATTATATAAATGACAATGGCGGGGTCCATGGTCGCAAGATTAGGATGCTTGTAGAGGATGCCCAATACAATCCACAGAAAACGGTGGTAGCTGTAAAGAAATTAATCGAAAAAGAACAAGTGTTCTGTCTCTATAATGTGATAGGCACATCACCAGTTGAAGCAGTTCGTCCCCTATTAGCAGAGTCAGAAATTCCCTTAATTGCACCTGCAACACAATCGGGTACTATGTCTGATATGAGTCGTCCAGCTGCTGAATATATTTTTCCTACGGATACAGGGTATGATATTCAAGCGAGTATTTTAATTGACTATGCAAAGGAAATAGATGAAAATGCTGTGATTGGCGTCATTTATCAGGATGACGATTATGGCGAAAATGTACTAAAAGGTGTTGAAGAGTCAGAAGCAGAGATGGGAATAACAGTTCAAAAAGAAAGTTTCCAACGGGGTGCTACCGATTTTGCAGGTCAAGTTATGAACATGATGAAAGGTGGATGTACTCATGTAATAATAGCAGGTATAGTAAAAGAACCCATCATTATTATGAAAACGGCCGAAGCGATGGGTTATGCCCCTCAGTTTATGGGTATCAGCCCCACCATGGATCATAGGGTATCTTTGGCTGCCGGTACTGCCGGTGAAGGATTTATATCTGCAAACTTTGCTCCGCTTTGGAATTCAGATGATAATGTACCCAAATTATATCGTGAATTATGTGAAAAAGCTGACGTTCCAGAAGCGATGATGGGCATGTACCATTACTATGGTTTTTCAACAGCCATTGTTTTGGTTGAAGGATTAAGACGTGCAGGGAAAAAGCCAACAAGAAAAAAATTGATTCGTGGAATGGAAACATTCAACAATTGGGATGGTGCAGGTATACAGCCATTAACGTATAATAGAAACGATCATGGTGGTGCAGAGGCGGTGATCTTGATTCAGATTAAAGATGGCATTCAATTACCCATCACTGACTGGATTAAATAAACTTGAAGTAAAATAATTATGGGGCATCCATATTATTGGTGCCCCATTTTTCTGATTATGAATCAACTGGTCATTAATAATGTAACCATGCGTTTTTCTGGTGTGGTTGCTTTGAGTGAAGTATCCTTAAATGTGAATCAAGGTGAAATATTTTCATTAATTGGCCCAAATGGTTCTGGGAAATCCACATTGTTTAACTGTATCAATGGCTTTAACCGTCCCCAGGAGGGAAGTATTTCATATAATGATACAGACTTAGTTAAATCTGCACCCCACAATATAATTAAAGCAGGGATATCGCGAACATTTCAAAATATACAAAACGTACCCTTCATGACCGTATTGGATAATGTACTCCTGGGTGCCCATAACAGGATAGATACCCAATTCACACTCAAAAGATGGTTTTTGCCGGGAAACCGAGAAAAAGAAGAAGCAATGGCATTAAAGGTTATGGATTTTCTAGGAATCGCCAATTACGAATCCAAATTTATGAGCGGTCAACCCTACGGCATCCAGAAACTGGTTGAGGTTGCACGGGCCCTGATCTCTCAACCGAGACTTATTCTAATGGATGAACCGGCTGCGGGGATGAATGAGCAGGAAACCTTTGAAATTGCCCGGATCATAAGGGAAATCCGCGAAAAACTGAGCATTACAGTATTAGTGGTTGAACATGACATGAATTTGGTCATGAGTATATCCGATCGCATCGGTGTATTGGAATCAGGAGAGATTATTACTATTGGAAAACCAGAAGAAGTAAAAAATCATCCGGAAGTATTGAAAGCCTACCTAGGAGATGGATTCGATGCTTAAACTGATCGGTGTAGAAACGTTTTACGGTAAAATTAAAGCACTCCACGGTATTTCTTTAGAAGTGTTGGAAGGACAATTGGTATGTATCCTGGGTGCGAATGGGGCAGGAAAATCCACTATTCTTAAATCCATAACTGGTTTGGTGAAGCCTGAATATGGCACAATCCATTTCAAAGGTCGGCGGATTGACCAAATGGATTCAGAAGATATTGTTAAATTGAGTATCGGTCATGTTCCGGAATGGCGCCGAATTTTTTCAGAATTGACCGTATATGAAAATCTCCTAATGGGCGGCTTTCTCTTAAAAGATGATGATTTGATTCATGAACGTATGGAAGAAGCCTTTCAACATTTTCCAATCTTGAAAAAAAGAAAGACCCAGCAGGCAGGGAATATGAGTGGTGGGGAACAACAAATGCTGGCCATTTCACGTGCCCTAATGCTGAAACCTAAACTGTTACTATTAGATGAACCGTCTTTGGGGCTTTCTCCATTACTGGTCCAGGATATTTTCGCCACTATTAAAGAATTGCATGAAAGCGGTGTTACCATTTTGATGGTAGAGCAAAATGTAAATCAGGCATTAAAAATAGCGGATTACGGTTATGTCCTTACAACGGGAAAAATATTTTTAAGTGGTACGTACAAAGATTTATTGGAAGAAGAAAAAGTACGGGAGCAATATTTGGGCGAAGGAAAATATAATCGCAGGGCGAAAGTGTGGAGTGGCTGATGGAGATTGATTATAATTTTTATAATACCATTCCCAAATTGTTTTGGCGTCAGGTAACAGAATTCTCTGATGATATATCGATTTGGGAAAAACAGGATGGTTTATGGAAATCCTTAACCTGGGGTGAGTATGGCGCAATTTCAAGAGATATTGGAAATGCATTGCTTGCATCGGGAATTAAAAAAGGAGAAAAAATATCCATCTTGAGTCAAACGCGACCCGAATGGGTTATGTGTGATATGGGGATTATATCTATCGGATGTGTCACGGCGCCCATCTATCACTCTAATACCAATGAACAGGTTTTTTATATCGCGAACCAAAGTGATAGTGTATTCGCTTTTGTAGAAGATCAGGAACAATTAGATAAAATGTTGGCTATTTGGGACCAATTACCCAACATTAAAAAGATTATAGTATTTGATCACTACTACCCGGCAGATCTTCCAAATGTCTATTCGTTAAAATCATTTATTGAACTGGGGCGTGAATATGGAAAAACACATGAAAACCAATTTGAACAATTAATTACATCCAGTCAGCCGGATGATCTGATTAGTTTTACATACACCTCAGGGACAACAGGAAACCCCAAAGCGGGGATGTACACTAGCCGGAATATTATTTCATGCGCCAGAGAATTGCCCAAAGCAATAGGGGTGACTAGGGATGATTTTTATGTTTGTTTTCTGCCCATGGCCCACATTGCAGAACGATTGGTGGGGCACTTTATTCGCTTATTTACAGGTCATCCTGCTGCTTTTGCTGAAAGCATTGAAGATATGCCCCAGAATATCCGTCAAACAGGACCGACGGTTGTGTTTGGTACTCCCAGGGTGTGGGAAAAATTTTATGCCAAAATCATGACAGGGATTGGAGACGCTACATGGTTCCAAAAAAAGATATTTCACTGGGCAATCGATATCGGGAAAGCTGCCAGTGATAATAAAATAGCCGGTATTCATTCAAACATTTGGCTAAGATTAAAAACAAGAATTGCCCGTTTACTGGTTTTAGATAAAATAAAAGATATATTCGGTGGAAACATTCGTTGTATGCTTACAGGTGCCGCGCCAATATCAAAAGAAATTATCCACTTTTTCAATTGGGCGGGGCTGGAAGTATATGAAGCCTATGGCATGACCGAAACATCTGGAGTCATTACCACTCAATCTGAGGGAAAAACTAGAATTGGTTCCGTGGGGTTACCGATTAAAGGGACTGAAATCAAGATCATGGAAGATGGTGAGATCTGCTGCCGCGGGGAACAAAATATTCAGGGTTATTACAAAAATCAGGAAGCCACAAATGAGTTACTAAGGCCCGATGGTGAAGGGGGTTTTTGGCTACATACCGGTGATGTGGGCCATGTAGATGAGGATGGCTATTTATTCATCACCGATAGGAAAAAAGATATTATTATTACTGCCGGGGGGAAAAATGTGGCCCCTCAAAATATTGAAAATTTGATGAAAACCAGTCCATATATTTCCCAAGCCATGGTCCACGGGGATAAAAAGCCTTATCTCACCATGCTCGTCACACTAGATGAAGATGAGATCACTAAGTTCGCCCGGGACCAGAAAATTCTCTACCAGGATTTGGGGGATTTAACTAAAAAAGAAGAAGTGATCGACCTGCTGAATCATGTGATCAGGGAAAAAAATAAAGAATTGGCATCCTATGAATCCATAAAAAAATTTCGGATATTGGAAAAAGAATTAGATCAAGATAAGGATGAAGTTACGCCCACTTTGAAGGTGAAGCGTAAGGTGGTGACTGTGAATTACCAACACTTATTAAATAGCATGTATTAAATTTTTATAAAAATTTTCTTTTTATACATCCAAGCCAAGATAAGCCAAAACATAAATACATGGAATAATCCGAAAAGAAGCGACCCATTTATATCACCGGCAAATGGTTGAAATACAGTTTTATACAAATAACCATATCCGGAGATTAAAGCACCATCTAGATCAAAACGAATCTTTAACATTATCTTCGTCCAGATACCGGAAAGGGCATAAAGAAAGATGGCATTCGCACCAAAAATGACAAATGGTTTCGTCCACCCGTTCATTCGTTTCACATCGATAAGCCAAATCATCCCCGCCAGAACAAGGGTACCGATACCCCCCGTAAATAAGACATAAGTGCTGGTCCAAAGCTGTTTATTGATGGGCATGACAAATCCCCATAGCCATCCCAATATGATGAGCAGTGCCCCGAGGACGGCCATCCGCTGGCAGTTATCTTGATGGTCTTTTGTTGTTTTAATCATGGTGCCCACTAAGAACCCAATCAGGACTGTCACTGCTGATGGAATCGTACTCAACAAGCCTTCGGGATCAAAAGGTATTCCCATGCCTCTATACAAATGATCCTTGCCTAAAATAATGGAATCAATTACGCCTTGAAGGTTCGTCTCCAAACCATAGGGATCCACGCCAGTCATCCAGCCATGGCCCATAAGGAGCAGCCAATAGCCAATTAATAATCCCATAGAAATTTGGACGATACCTTTAATGTTTGCCCGGACAACAATCATACTGGCCAGGAGATAGGCCAATGCGATTCGTTGGAGGACACCCATGATTCTGAATTGAGACCAGTCCCAGTCCTGTCGGATGAAGGGAAATGCATTTAATAGTAATCCTATAGTAAAAATGGTGATGGTGCGGAATAGCACTTTTTTAAACAGTGGTCCCCATTTGCAGAATTCATATTTCTCAAATGAGTAGCGCATGGAAATGCCCACAATAAAAAGGAAAAATGGAAAGACCAGATCCGTGAGTGTGCATCCATGCCACTTCGCGTGGCGAAGGGGTCCGTATACATGAGCCCAAGTACCAGGTGTGTTTACCAAGACCATTAATGCCATAGTGGCACCACGGAATGTATCTAGAGCAACGAGACGTTCATTTGATTGTGTCATTCAGAATCCTTGTTTATTCCATAGTTG
>LUMJ01000718.1_pt1 | contig 10268 bp, 25 predicted proteins | sample 729631 | NCBI WGS metagenome assembly LUMJ01 (sample SAMN03860266, study PRJNA289734) | marine metagenome | biome: seawater column; feature: ocean; material: water; isolation source: Red Sea water column Station 22 - depth 500m | place: Saudi Arabia: Red Sea | collected 2011-10-15 | depth 500 m | reverse complement strand
ATCTTTACATGGTAGTAACATTCTTAGGTGTTGCTTACCTAGTATTCACAGTCTTGATATAGTAAGAAGGAATTATAAATCTTTAACCTTTTTTGAAAGTTTGGGGTGTTTGGGGGAGATTCTCATACACCTTATGCTTTCTTTTCCGCTTCTTGCATGGTGCGGGAGGCATTAACCTCAATTTGAGGAGATATTATGACTAAAATTGAAACACTGCGTCAGGAATTAGAAGTTATGACTGCAAAGGCAAATCATATGACTGAAAAGGCAGATCATATGACTGCAAAGGCAAATCAATTGCAAGAGCAGTTGGATTCAATAATTGACAGTCGCCCATTTGAGGTGATTGTTGAAAGAATTGACGAGACAAACAAGTACTTGCTCGTTATTCCTTCCCAAAACTATTCTGCGCAGTTATACCGCAGAGATAAAAGAACTCTTATAGCAACTTCAGATTATGTACATAGTCCTGAAGAAATGCAATCAAATGAAGCAGTGCAGGAATTAATTGCACGCAAGCACCGTTTCGACGATGCACAATCTGCATCATAACCATCATAACAGGGGGGCATTCAGTCCCCCTACTAATCTTTACAGGAGAATAAAATGTATGAAATTTATCTTAAAAGAAATCGCCCGGAGTGGCACAAAGCTTATGAGGAGCTTCATGACGAAATGCAGGAATGGGCATTTATCATTGAACCAAAGCCAGAAAAGGAACTTGATTTCGAGTAGTCTGGTTATAACAGCATTAGTGCTTGTAGTACTAATTGCAACATATTTCTTCACTATTCTGGGGCTTGTAGTAGCCTTTGGAATAGGTAAATACTGTAGTAATAATTACTATGGAAACAACAAAGCGGAGAAAGAAGAATGAAAACAACAATAGCTAATTATAATCCAGAAGAAGAATTTAACAATGAGTTAAAGAAGCTCTGGGGTAAAGCCAAAGGCAGTTCTACTGCAAAGAAGATTAGCAAAACAGCAAATAATATTAAAAAGACAGTAAAGAGAGAAGCGAAGCAACGTCCTCTCTGGAAAGTCTTTGCAATATTTCTTCTGTTAGTTGTTCTTGCATTTGGTAAAAACTTTTTACAATATGGACTAAAAGGTATATTTACATTTCTTATGTCAATGACAATTTTTCCATTTATGGAAGCATGGGCTAATTCAAAGAAAGGTAAATAATGAAATTAAACTTCAAACTATGGAATTATATCCATAAAAAGGCTAAGAAAGAGCCTGAAATGTCAGAAATCACAAAACAGTACATAGCATACTGCGTGAATTCTAACAATTAATAGCTGGTGAGGTGAATATGGACATGGATGTCTGAAGGTATGGAGGTGAGTTGAAAAGGCGAGTCGCCTGTAGCGAGTAGACCGATTAACCAGCTTTTCCTGTGCAGGACGTAAAACTCTTGCACAGGATTAACTTTTTTTATAAGTGGGGAAAGTACCGAACACATAAAAGACAGTACCGAACACTCAATGAACCTAACAGGAACCTAACAGGAACCTAACATGCACCTTTTTGACCAAATAGGTCTTATATTGACAAAAAACCTTCACCAAGTGAAGAAAATAATCCTCTTAACTTCCCCTTATTGTCTCCTTTTAAGCATATTGTGTGTTTTTTCTTAACCATTTGTGGATATTTGGTGTGTTTGGGGAACATTACTTGCACCGGATCAACATTCATTAGATGAAAAACATCTAATAATCAGTAAATAAACTATACATAGGAACATAACGGAGATTAAATGTACACAAAGAAATACAAGGACAATTTCCTAAATAACTGGGATCTAATTGAAAATATTATTACATTCTTGGAGGATAATGAACAATATGGTGACAATTGGAGTAAAGAAATAAAAGTATTAAAGAAATTATTGGAGGAAACATGTAATAAACAGGATGAAAAACATCTAACAATTAATAAATAAACTATACATAGGGGCATAATGGAGAAAAAACTAATAATTGCAAACAGAGAATTTCAAGTTGATGTAATACCTGAGAAAATATTTTGGAGACTTGAAGCAGTTTATCATAACCATGAGCCATATATCATGGATGATAATGATATAAGTCATGTAGCATCACAAATATTTAATGGTATATTTACAGGAGTATTTGAGGAATCTCCTGAATATGAAAGACAAACATGGGATGAATATGATCAATTAATGTAAAAAGGAAAATATGCTGGATAATGACATTTTTAATGAAAGAGAATTAGAAATAATACAACATGCATTATTGCAGTTATATGAAGATGTAAGTGCAATGAGTAATCATCAAAGTGATACAGAATTTAAAGATTACTTACATGAAATCAAAATCATACAAGACAGAATTAGTAATACCATGCAACATAAAATACTTAACTAGGAGGAAATATGGATGATCAGGTAGATATAAGGTTAATAAAATTAGAACATGATTTAAGTGATACCAGAGATAAATTAGCTGATTTAAGTGAATTAGTACAAAAACAGGCTGATCAGTATACTGTACTAATTAATGTGCTTGATAAAATGATGGATTTAATTGAATTTAAAAGGAAATATGAAGAAAAAGAATAATTGTGAATGGTGTGGAGCAGATTTAAATCTTCAACCCGGGCCAATACACAAAGAAAACGGTAAATCATATTGTAATCCTACATGTGCGGCATCTTACCGTGTAACCTTGGAACCTAGAACAAAAGAATTAACTGGAGGCTAATATGTTAAAACATAAACCAATTAAAACAGATACATACAATAGCTACGGACTTCTAAAACATGATGTAGCAAAAGAAGAAGATAATACTTCATATACACATATACCTATGGAGATCGTATTTGAAGATGATGAATGGATTAATAATCAATATACATTCAATACACATGGCATTAAGGCATTATGTCAGGCAACTAATGTAAATGGCTTATTCAGTACAATGGAGGCAATGGAGGAGCCTCATATGTCTTCAACATTTCTTAACAAACTATTCAATCAGCAAGACATTAAAAACCAAATAGCAAGTAAAAGGCTGGTTGTTATTGATGACACTATTGTTGGAGTAGTTGGTTCAAGATATTTGCCATATTCTAACAGTCAGTTTCTTGACGATTTATTCAGGGATAATAATAATCATTCCCTGCAATTAGAAAGAGCAACAGTAACAAACACTAAAATGACTGCTAACTTTGTTGAAAAACAGGTTGGTTTTAAGATCAATGATGATGAAGATTTCACAAAGATTGGTATTAGTGTTAGAAATTCAGGTGTAGGAGACACCAAAGTCAGTACCAACATCTTTACATTAAGACCAAAATGCCTAAATGGGATGATGCATTATGTAAATAAGCGCAGTACATCCACAAAACATACAGGAATAGAGGATTTGATGAAATATAAGCTAGATACAATCATCAAATTAGCAAAAGACCAGTATGAGGTCGTAAAGGAGCGTGTACAGGCATTAACACAGATTCCCTATACAAACAATACTGCAGGTACTTTTCTTAAGCTGGAAGCCCCTGTGGACATTTTACCACAATTAAAGAAAGATAAGTTGTGGACACCTAAAAAGAAGTTCTCAGATATAACTACTAATCAGGAGGATTTAAGTAGATCCAAGAAGATACTGGATGAAGTTCCTGTCAAGTATGGTGGAGAACATACATTAGCAGTATGGAACAGCAAATTCAGGGATCATAACAGCATGTATGAGTGGGTGGAAGCATTTACAGAACATGCACAAACATTACCGGCAGAAGTTCAACTGGAAGTAGAACAAGGTGCTGGAGAATTAACAGCATGGATTAATAATCATAAAGAACAACTTGATTATTTGCCATTTTAGATATAATACAAATTAGGCTGGTGAGGACAAAATGTCGTAGCATGAGGGAGTGAGTTAGGTGATGCGAAACATCAACTCCGGTGGGGCAAAGTGGCCATGTAACCAGCCTTTAAAATAGCGGATATTCCTAGTTGGTAGACTCGGGCTATATGCAAAGAAGTACAACAGAATACATGGAGTATCCGCTTTCATCTTAACATTAAATAATAGAGGCATAATGAAAAAGAAACATGGAAGACCAAAAACACTTTCAGGCAGAGGATACAAGGTTCTTCAAATGAGAATGGAAACACATGACAAACTGATGGATTATCAGGCAATACAAAAAAACAGATTAGGATTTAATATTTCTAAACTTGATTTAATTGATATTGCAGTCAACAGGCTTTATGATGCTGATATACCAACATTAAAAGAAGCTGACTGGAAATAAATATAAATGAGGTGAATATGACAAATAAAGCCGAAACAGCAGGGCAATGTCCTGTATGTAATAGTTATGCTTTAGACTATGGAGATTCTGACTGGAAAGACAATTCAGTAGGCTATCTCTTTTCCTGTGCCGATTGTGAGGCACAAGGAACAGAGTGGTATAACTTAGTTTTTGATGAGTTTTCAGACGTAATAGAAAAGGAGGTAAATTGTTGACATTTTTTATTTCCTGTAATATACTTGACATTGTTACCTCAGTAAACTATACTAAAGGAGCATATGACTTTACATGAGCAATGTAGAGAATTCAAAGTCAAGTTAAATGAAATAGCACACGATTTGGGTTACACTCGACAATATGTTTACATGGTTGTTGGAGGCAAACGCCAAAATAATAAAATAACTACCGCAGTTTACTTAGCGTTAGAAGCAAGAAAAAAGGAACTGCGAGAACTCATCGCATAGAGCGGGAAAGGGTTTAAATGGAAAAACTTGCTAATAATTTTGCTGTTAATAATTTAGAACAGCGAAGAAACGGAATAGGAGGTTCCGATGCAGGAGCGGCAATCGGTGTCAATCCTTGGAAAACTCCTTATTCTTTATATTTAGAAAAAACTGGTCAGGAAAATCCAGAAGATATATCTGATAAACCCTCAGTTAAACGAGGTATCAGGTTAGAACCAGAAGTAATCAAATGGGTCAAGGAAGACCTAGATATAACCATAAGGAAAGATAATAAGACTCACATCTCAAAAGAACACCCATTCCTATTTTGTCACAATGATGGGACAATTGTAGGAAGTCACAGGGTTGCAGAAATAAAGTGTCCATCATTACATATGAGACACTTTTGGGGAGAACCCGGTACAGATTCAGTTCCACAATACTACTTGGCACAAGGAGTACATGCATTGGCAGTCCAGCCTGAAATGGATGGAGTAGATTTCTTTGCATATTTTGATCCTGAGATATTGCATTACAGGTTAGAGAGGAAACAATCTCTTATTGATGCATATTTAGCTAAAGTAAAAAGGTTTTGGGGTCATGTTAAAGACAAGATTCCACCACCTCCTCAAGATGAGAACGATCTCATTCATCAGTATTTTGGTCATAATGGCAAATACATAAAAGCAAGTCCTGCAGTTGAAATCAGTGTTAAGGAGCTAATTAAGATCAAAGCTGAAAAGAAAAGACTGGATGAGAAGGAAAAAGACATTAAATTCCATATAAAGAACTTCATCAATAAGAATGACGGGATACATCTCAGTGATGGCAACAAAGTCACATTGAGTAGAGTTGAACTCAAGAAGTTTGATGAAAATGGCTTTGCAAAAGCAAATAAGGAGTTATACGAAGCACATTGTACGGAGTTTGATACAAATAGATTCAAACAGAATCATCCTGATCTTTACGAAGATTTCGTTTACTCAAAACCATCCACAAGATTAATATTACCTAAATAACTGGAACCACGCAGTTCTAGGGGCAAAGACTGTGATGGATAGTATTCTCCTCAGAGGAAGCAATGTCCTTTTAATACTCCAATCATACAGAGACAGTCAAATCAATACAGATTCATTGCAATATTAATCTTACGATGTCCCTAGACTGCATGAATTAATTAACTTTAAGAGGCATTATGGACCTAGAATACCATGAAAGAAAATTAGACAATCCATATTTTATTGAACAACCAGAATTAGAACCAGAACCAGATAGAGGCAAAATGACTAACGAAGTAACAACATATAACAATATAACACCAGCACAAGTGGACTTAATTAAAAGCCAGATTGCAGTTGGTGCAACAGATGATGAGTTAAAGTTATTCCTGCATGTGGCAGATAAGGCGGGTTTAGACCCATTATCAAGACAAATCTACTTCATAAAGAGAAGTGGTAAAATGACAATACAAACAGGTATTGACGGATTCAGAGCAGTCGCAGACAGAACTGGTCAGTATGTTGGTAGCAGTGACCCAACATTTGAAGATAACGGCAAAATTCCTGCAAAGGCAACAGTTACAGTTAATAAGGTTGTTGGAGGAGTAGTAGGCAACTTTACTGCAACAGCAAGGTGGGAAGAATATTATCCCGGTAAATCACAAGGTTTTATGTGGGATAAGATGCCCCATACAATGTTAGGCAAGTGTGCTGAAGCATTGGCATTGCGTAAGGCTTTTCCTGCACAGTTATCAGGTTTATATACTGGTGATGAAATGGATCAGGCTGATAAAGACAGCAACTCTCCAAATAATACCAAGAATATCAATCCTAAAGGTGGTTCTAAGCAGTTAGAGGAAACATTAACTGAAGAAACTCCGGTAGGAGGAGGCAAAGAATGGAGTGATACCAGTAAATATGCAAATACCGAAATATTTGAAAATGCACAATCTATGCTTGATGAAGCATTTGCATTCTGTGAGAACAAGGAAATCCATGATAATATCATAAATAATTTACATGACATTAAATATGAAATGTCTGAGGCAAATAAGGAAGTCTTAGTAAATTTTGCAAAGACTTATCCTGCAAACAGGGAGCGTTTTCAGGAACTTACATTAAAACATGCACATGAATGGAAAAAATCAATGAATGAGGAAGATTGGAAGAATCTTTGTTCTTATATGGGAGAACTTGATAATTTCCATAAAGTTGCAAATGGTGAGGAGGAATAATGTCTAAATGTCTTGAAGAACTACCAGAATGGCTTGATGAGTTCAGATGGGATCAATTCAGGATACATAGAAAGTCAATGCGTAAAAAGATGACTGACTATGCCGAATACCTGATAGTTGAGAAACTTCGTAAATTTAAGGATGAAGGATACGATCCAAACGAATTGATTGATATTGCAATTGAGAAAGGTTGGCAAAGTGTATTCATTCCTCATGAAATGAAACAATCAAAGACCAGAGGTAATTGGGTAGGATTAGACCCGGATCATCAGATGCAGATTGCCTTGCAGGAATTCAGAAAAGGTAAAAATGACAAACTTAACTGAAGTTGCAATACATCCACAAGTCAGGATGTTTGTTGCTATGCTGTGTGAGGGATTCAACGTACCATCTTCTGAAACCAAGATACAGGCATTTGCCAATAAACTTAAACATCCACATATTCCTGCACTCAAGGAAACATACGAAATATTTACAGATGGCAGAGCATCAACAACAAAGATGCCGACTATTGCAGAAGTAATGGAAGTATATCGTAGTGTTGAAAAAAGACTTACTAAAGTTCAGGAACAGAAAATAATTCAGGAAAACACAAGAGAGATTGATTATTCTCAATCTAAGATAATGTTTTCCAAAATAACCCAGAAAATTAAGGAAGGAGAAAAAGTTAATACTGATTTACTTTCTATGCCAGTAACCGATTGGCTAAGTGGTTACCAATTTACTCTGACTAGAGACAAAAATGGTCAGGATTGGGTATATTTCCATAATCACCCTGTAAATGAAGAATAATTAATGCTCAGATCGCTCTGTATGAGAAGGAAATGGATGTCCCCTAGTGATTGTATAGGGCGGTCTGACTTATTTTAAACCAGATATGAAACAAGCTCATAAAATCAAATATTGTAAACAATGCGGTACCGAAATAGATAATTCCGGTCGTAAAATGAATAAAAGAACTAAATATTGTTCCAGTGACTGTCATGAAGAATACATATTACAAAGAAGACGACACATGACTGAATTAAGAATTAAAGCAAAGGAGACTAATAATGAAAAAAGGGAAAAATCCAAGAGTAGAATACCATGAAGAATGTACTTGTTGTCCAGTTCACTATACATGGAGAGAAAAACCTATTCCTAAACATGAAGTTACAATTGGAATGATTGGTAACTTAATGAAATCCTGTCCGGTAAATATTGAACAATAGAAGAAAAGAACTATGACTCAAGTACATAGATTAAATATTCCTCCATGTTCCAAACCCAGAATGACAAAAGCTGATCGCTGGCGTAAAAGAAAAAGTGTATTAAAGTTTTTTGCATTCAGGGATGCAGTAAGGTGTTGGCCTAGAGAAACAATGCATAAGGATATATTAAAAATGGAATCTTTTGAAATTGTATTTCATGTGCCTATGCCTAAATCATGGAGTAAAAAGAAAAAAGAACATATGAATGGTACTGCACACCAACAAAGACCTGATCTTGACAACTATCTAAAGGCTTGGAAAGATTCGGTTTATGAAGAAGATGCTATTGTGTGGAGAATAAAGGCATCTAAACTGTGGACTGATGGTACAGGACACATAATAATAAAATGCTTATGATGAGAAATAAAAGATATAACCACTGGAAGATTAATTTATATGAAAGAGAAGTTGATGATAAAGATAAGTTACGTCAGGAAATTAAAGATGCAACTGAAGAATATCTGAAACATAATAAAATTACTCATCTGAATGCAACTCCTAATATAAAGCCTGTATCTGTAAAAGTTAAAACTTTACGGACTATAAGTAATACTGAGGAATTTGCATACCTAGAAGAAGAACAAGAAAATAATATCTATTAAGGAGATAACATGAATGTAGCATTAATATCAGGCTGGCTAACAGCAGACCCGGAATTTGGTCCAACTACCAAAGGTCAATACTGTAACTTCACTATTGGAGTACATGAAACCAGTAAATTTAAGAAAGAACGTGGCTTATTCATACCAGTAGTATGTTATGATGATGCCGCAGAAAGAATAAAGAAAACCTGTGTTAAAGGAACTTTCATTACCATTACAAACGGTAAACTTATTAGTGATGAATGGGTCACTAAAGAAGGTCAAAAGCGGAGTATGCTTAAATTACAGCAATTTGCATTTGAGATGTCGCGATTTGGAGATGGTAAAGAGGATGAGCAAGGTAAAACACTTGAACAAGCATTTAATGACTTACCTTTTAACAACTAAGAGAATACTTTTATAATTTATTGATTTTCTCTAACAAATCCTGCTGTATTTTCAGGTTACATTCAGTAATCAGATTTTGTTTGAGTTCCATTCCGTCCTCTGGTGTCATATCCTGCAATTCCTGATTATCTTTATAGTTCTGCCGAGTGTAATCAGTATAACAATCACAGTACATATATACTTGCTCCATTGGCGTTGCTGGACTCTGTTGAAAAAAGCTTACTGTGCATACATACCAGAGTCCACGTATTTCCTCTGTTGTAAAGTTTCCTGAGAATACAGTTGGTTCTGGTACAGTCTCTGGCTCAGGCACGATCTGACCTGTGCAGGAGTATAACAAAAATGTTATACCAAGTATCCATGTTAATTTCCCCGGGACCAATTTGGTGAGGCTAACAAAATGGTTATGAATAGAGCCAAAATGCTTTGCCATTTTTTCTTTTTTTAGAATCCAAATGAATAAAATCATCTGCGACACCAATACCTTCAAATCCCATATCAATAGCATGTTTCAGAATAACTCTTAACAGTGCCTTATCTGTTACTCTTATGTCTGTTGCTAAACCATCAAGGTGTGCGGATGTCGGATAACCACCAGACTTATCGTTCCAGTATTTGCATCTTCTAGCACTATTTAAGTAAAATGGAAAACCACAATGATCTCGGAGTAACTGTAACTTGTTCATATGTTTAGAATCCATTGTGTCAAGCCCACAGCCACAGCGACATTCTACTTCTGCATAGCTGAAGTTCTTAGTCAGCATCATAATACCTCCTATAACTGTAATTTGACAGAATTTACGTCTTGTAAGGATAAAACCTTACTTATTCCGATTCGCCTCATAAGCCGCCAATATTTTATCGTCTAGTTTGTTTTCCGTACTGGCAACTAATGAACGCAGGAGAATAAAAACTACTTCCTGCAAAACTTTTTCTGATAAAAAACTCATACACAACCCTTTTACTGTTGTTGCGATTAGTGGTGCTATCATTCCTATCATTTCTTGCTCCTTATTTCATTTAACAGTTGATCTATGGACTTAGTGTGCTGTTCCATTGCAC
>LUMJ01000555.1_pt1 | contig 10301 bp, 13 predicted proteins | sample 729631 | NCBI WGS metagenome assembly LUMJ01 (sample SAMN03860266, study PRJNA289734) | marine metagenome | biome: seawater column; feature: ocean; material: water; isolation source: Red Sea water column Station 22 - depth 500m | place: Saudi Arabia: Red Sea | collected 2011-10-15 | depth 500 m | reverse complement strand
ACAATTTTGAAGTAAATGGCTTAAGTTTACCCCTCACCTAAATAGCCTCTGGATTATTTTCAATTCTGAATTGCTAATTTAGGTGAGGGGGGAATCCAGGGGAGTCGCTACAATGATTTACCAAGACCAGAAACAGTATCAGATTCAAAAATTTAAAATCCTGTATTACAAAAAAAAAATTATTAAAAAACTTCAATTCAATGAAAGTATCGACAAATAATTGAAATCTACATTGTCATTTCGACCATAGGGGGAAATCTTAATGATATTAGTGTAGTAACTTACGAAAGATTTCTCGCTTCGCTCGAAATGACACGTTTTTATGGCTTTTTCCCACAGTATCAATTAAAGAGTTTAATATCCATGCCTGAATCCGACCGCCGACAATTTTTTCGCGTCTTTTTTGAATCCACTATCGAAGTGCGTACTAACGATTGGTCCGACAAGGCGGCAACAGGACTCGATATTTCACTTAATGGATGCCGCTTCAATTGCAAGCAATCCATGTCTGATGGCGAAAAAGTCAGCATCGTCTTTAAACCTGGTTTGGAACTGCATGGAACTGTACGCTGGTGCTGGCCTATTGAGTGGTATTATCAGGCAGCAGTACATTTTGAGGGAATTAATGAAAAAGAGCAGGGCCCACTGAAGACATACATTGAAGAAGTTACAGGAGAGAATTATCAAATGGAAGCAGAAAAAGTCACAAAACCGGCAACAGTTACGGAATCAGACGAAAGTCTGGTAGAAGATTTGGATGTTATTGATATCGATCAGGATTTAAGTGAAATGATTCTTGAAGAGGACGACCAGGAGGAAGATCTTGCCAGTGAAGTTGAAGAAGATCAACTGGAAGAACTGCCGCCCCTTGAAGAAGAAGATTTACTAAACCTCGATATTGAGGAACCCATTGACAGTGTATCTGATTTTTCGGAAACAATGCAGGCCGAAGACTTTTTTCATGAACTTGCTGAAGGGGACTTAAATCCACTAAGTTTTGCAGGCAAACAGGTAGTGATCTTTGATCTGATAAAAGATCAGGCGGAGCTTTTAAATCAATATCTGACTGAGCGTGCCGGAATGGAGGTTGAATACGTTACACAAAGAGAAAATCTTTGGAGACTGCTGAAAATAGATCCGCTGGATCTGGTGATTATTGAAGCCGGTTCGGGAGGTAATTCAGACGCTTTGGAGGTGATGCAGCAAACAAAAGATCAATTCCCCGAGGTGCATTTCATCTGTATATCCGGACCGGTCAGTCTGGAAAGACGCCTGCAGTTTCTGAATGCTGGAGCACTGGATTATTTGACCCGTCCGCTACATTTGTCGACAATCGCGCAAAGTGTTTTAGTAAACTTGAGTCGCACTGAGGTGGGAGATTTTGGGGAAGATCATACACCTCTTGCTACAGAAGCCATTGACATTCCGGATGAAGAACCAATCGCAGATTCCGCTGAATTATATCCTGACGAAGACCTGAGCGGAACAGTCAATCTGTTGGATGAAGATTTAAACCTCTCTAAAGAAGTTGATTTAATTGATGAAGATTATTAGTTTTTGATTTCCTCAACTATTGACCGCACGATTGGAACCTGCACATACCCGCTTTCAACGCTCCAGAAATAGTAATAACCGCTTGTGCCGCCCTGCTCATCTTTGTGGGTTGTTACTTTCCCGTCTTTCACAGTCCAGCTTTTTACTATCTTACCGCTGTCAGCAACATATGAAATACGCAGATCCTTACCCAGCACATTGTCCGCCTGTTTGAATATTTTATTCCTCGATTCTTCCGTACATCCCACTAAAAACAGCAAAAACAATAAAAATCCATATATAGTTTTATTCATTTGTCCTCTAATATGTCCCGTTAAAGTAGTTATCAATAATCATATCATACTTTATTATTGATGCCGTCTTAAGAAGTCCTAAAACCATGTCATCCCGAACAAATGTGAGGGATCTTTACCATTGCATGCTTAAATCCTCCCACGAAGGATTAATTGGTTGAATCAACTGATTTTTCTTTTTCTTCTCCATTTTTTAAGTTCTTTCTCCCTGGCAATTGCTGTAGTCACATCTGATGTTTCCTCAAAATAAACTACTTTATGGACATTATATTTTTTAGTAAACCCTTTAACCAGTTGATTTTTATGTTCCCATACTCTGCGTGGTAAATTATTTGTCATTCCTATGTACATGACCTTGTGATTCCAGTTTGTAAGAATATACACGTAATATCTATGTTTCCGTTGCATAAGATCTCTCCCTACGGTCGAGATGACAACAACAACTGTTTTTGTACATCCTGTCTTAAAAGTCTCAACTCAAAAGTACCTAAAATTGCACTGCACGACAAGCCTGAAGGACTCCTTACTCTGAAAAGAATTAAGGGGACACGATACTTAATTCTGAATACCGAATTTAGTATCGTGTCCCCTTACATCCATGAATTCAAATGTAAAACAAGAATGCACCCAAATGCACTAAGCTGTATCCACTCCTGCCTTTTCAGCTGAAGCGACCAACCTCTGATCCATAGTCAGCAATGTAGCGTTATTGCGTCTTGCCAGTACCAGATAGATCATGTCATAGATTGAATGGTCCATCATACACCCTAATGTCGCTGATTTTCTTTTAAGCACAACCTACACTGCCGCACTGGTACCTAAAACAGCAATCATCGCTCTCTATCCTCACGGATCAATTCCACCGGATCAAGCTTAGATACTGTTCCAACACTTAATCCAGACTCTTCAGCAATTTTTTGCAACAACGTGGTACGACGGACTTTAGGAGAAATTGACGTATCGAGACCTTTAGCCAAAAGTGCAATTGCTTCTTGAGCAATACTACGATGTTCTGCCTTTGCTCTTCGCTTAAGCAGAGAATAAATATTTTCTGGTAATTCCCTAACTTGTAATGATGACATAACACGCTCCTTTAATGAAATTGTGATAAATCATAAGAATGCATTATTCTTCAAAATGCAACAACAGGCGAAATTTTCGAACTACACCATGCCAAAATAACACTATAAATCCCCGCAGTCTCACTTATCATAATGCCCATACCTATCTTTGCATGAGCCCCAGCATCCCGGAAGAAATCCCTTTTTTTGTGACCTTTCCGTGTTTCTCTGCGACATCCGGGGCAAAAAAATGCTTGACAGTAATTTTATTTAGTTTAGTATGTTCAATAACTGAACAACATTAAAATGAATTATAAATCATCTTTTAATCCTGTGAATCCTGTTGTAATCCTGTAATCCTGTCCATTCAGCATGACACCAGAAGAACTCCGCACACTGACTTTGTTCAATACAGTCGAAAGCAGCCCTGACATAAATCAGCGGCAGCTGGCCCAGGAGTTGAATATTTCATTGGGCCTGACCAATACCTATTTTCAAAGAGTCCTCAAAAAAGGCTGGGTTAGAGCCAAGCAGGTCAAACCAAGACGCTGGCTCTATTTTCTTACGCCACAGGGAGTGCTGGAAAAAAGTCGACTCAGCCTCTCATACCTGCACCGTACCCTTGAATCATTCCGTGAATTAAAAAATAAAGGTGATGAACACTTGCGCGTACTATCCGAAAAAGGGGTAAGCGGAATTCATTTGTGTGGAGAGGATGATTTAACTGAAGTGCTCAGTTTCTGTTTTACCGGATCTAAAATTGAACTGCTTTCTGTGATTCCGGAAAAAATTCTGATTGCGGAGGTAGAACAAAGTAAGGTACCGAACTTCCCGGAGCTGAAAACCGGAGAGCTGATTATGCTTGTGTCATTAGAACACCGGGATTTGATTGCTGAATTAATGCTTCAGCATGGACTCAAAAAAAATAAGCACTGGGTTTTATTTTCGTAACAACGGTTAATCCTGTAATCCTGTCTGTGTTTATATTGAGGTAGTTTTTAGGAGATATTCTGTTAATCCAGTAATCCAGTAATCCTGTCTTTTTTTTGAGAGAAAGCAGTTTGGTTTTAACCTTGTTAATCCAGTAATCCTGTCTATTTTTTAAGAGACAGTATTTTTTGTTTTAATGCGGAGCACTACAGTAACGCAAATGGCGGAGCCATCCCAAAATACTTGGCTGTGTTAAATCATGCAAATCATGTAATCCTGTCTAAAACAATCATTCGCGGACAAAGAAGCCTTAAGTTAGTATTACCCTTTGCGCGTTTGCGTCTTTGCTTGAGAAAAAACACACTGCAATATGAATGTTGAATTCTCAATGTTCAACGCATAATGTTTGCAACAATTCAACATTCAACATTCAAAATACAACATTAAATCCCATGTCCACTTTATTCAATTAAACATTGCAAATTAGATATTAAAAATCTAAATTGCATGGATGATAAAACGTAATCTTGAAAATAATTTAGTTAGAGTACTGAGGAGCAGTCCTGTTGTTGTTCTTTTGGGAGCACGGCAGGTGGGGGAGACGACTCTGGCGTTGGGGATATAAGAGTTTGTACAAAAAGAGACCGTTTATCTTGATTTAGAATTGGATTCTGATCTGGCAAAACTTGCAGATGCTGAGGCATTTCTTAGTCGATTTGACAACAAATTACTGATCATTGATGAGGTTCAGCGTCAGCCGGATCTGTTTCGTTTGTTGCGCTCTCTGGTAGATAAACGCAAAAGGGAAGGTGAGCAATCCTGTCAGTTTTTGTTACTTGGATCAGCATCACGGGATTTGATACAGCATTCATCAGAAACATTGGCCGGCCGAATTAGATATTTAGAACTCAACCCCTTTTTCGGTTTCAGAACTTGATCAGGACAGCTCTCATGTTTTTGATATAGAACAGCACTGGTTACGAGGCGGTTTCCCGGATAGTTATTTAGCCTCATCAAACGCGGATAGTTGGTCATGGAGGAGCGATTTTATATCATCGTACATAGAGCGGGATATTCCATTCATGGGGCCTCATATCAACGCGACGACGATGCGCAGGTGAACCTCTGCACAGGCAGAAGCGGATTTGGTTTTAGAAGGCCCCGGCAAAAAAGTACTTGCCATTGAGATAAAGCGATTTTCAGCTCCAACAGTGTCGAAGGGATTTCACTATGCCTGTAATGAAGTCAGGGCCACACACAGAGTGGTTATTTATCCCGGCATAGAAAATTTTCCGTTACCAAACGGCGTTGAAGCAATGAGCCTCGTAAGTTTTTTGAAAATGTTGCACCTGTAACCTGAGTCCAAAGAAGCCCAAAGTGAACCTTTGCCCATTCACCTTTGACCTTTAGCCTTTAACCTTATTTAAGAGGTCCTGGATGAACTGCCGCTTCCTTACCGGTTTGATTTGCAGGCAATGATTACGATTAAGAATCGTTCGTTTCTGGAGCATATTGAGCGTGTGGGAATCGTGATCTATCGAGGCCAAATCCAAGATGCCTCCAAATGAGGACGCTCTCCGCACTTACGTGTCATTCCGAGATAAGCAAGCACCCTGTTTTGAATTAGTTTGGATAAGTCTTTGCTTGAGCCCCTGAGAATTTTGGGGATATGATGTTTAATTCTTTTTTCGGAATTAAATTTCGTGTCCCCCAAATTCGATAGCAAAGATGGCAATAGCCAGCAAAGAGGCAAGAGAGAGCAAATACTGGATAGAGCTATTAATAAAAACCAATTACTTGGATAAAAACTCTGAACACACCAAAACCCTCCTAAACCAAGCAGAAGAGCTAGTCAAGCTACTGACGAGTATAGTTAAATCTTCACAAAGCAATTAAAAATACAAAATTCCAATCTGCAAGATTGTCCAAGCGAAGCGCAAGAATTCATGTCAACATTAAGAATTAAGAATTTAATCCCGTGTCCTTAGTGGCTAAATCAGTTCGTGCAGTTCGTGGCCGTTCGTGGTAGTATAAAAAGGGTGCAATGCATGAATTCCGTGTCCGTGTTGTGTCAAAATTGAATCTGCCTTCATTAACTCATTAAGGAGTAAAAATATGCAAGCAATTAGAGAAATACAATCTGTACAAAAACACCAAGTGGTAGTTAATCTTCCAGAATCGTTTACCGCAAAAAGAGTAGAGGTAATTGTGATTCCCTATGAAGAAATGAATGAAGACAGAAACATAATGCTGGCACAACAACCCAGCATGCAAGACTGGGAAAATGAAGATGATGAGGTATGGGATAATGTACCAGCCATCTGATGTTCTATTGATCCCTTTTCCTTTTACGGATCTATCAGCAACAAAAAAACGTCCTGTCTTAGTTCTAACATCAGAAAATAGCTATGGTGGCTTTATCGGTTTGCAGATCACCTCAAAGCAAGGCTACCAAGAATCTGTACAAATAGGAAAACATGATTTTGCTGTTGGCACACTGCCTATAATCAGCTTTATTAGAACAGACAAGATATTTACCCTGAATAGATCAATTGTATTCTATCGAGTTGGAAAAATAACAGAAAATGCATTTAAGAGAGTTGAAGACAGTCTCTGTGGCTTTTTGTGCTAACTTGGTCCATAAAACGGGACTTGACCCCAATGAAAACCCCATTGCGCCTTAGCGTCTTTACGTGAGGCCAATAATACCAAAAACATAACCCCCAAGCACCCGGAGACGAAAATCATGAGAATAAGAGAAAGAGCCATAGAGGTGCTTGATCAACTAAGCCCCGTACAAATGTTAAAAGCATACGAATGGTTAAAACAGATAAAAGTAGGACCTACAGCACAAGGTCAATTGGACAAAGGAAATTACTCAAAATCGAGAAAGGCATTACAAGGCTGTACAGGAAATTTGAGTGATGAAATATCCAAGGATCGATCTGATCGCTTATGAAGCTTTTCCTTGATACTTCAGCACTGGTAAATTTATTCCACGAGGAAGAGGGAACAAAGTATATTACCGAAAACTCCATACGAGCTCATCAAAGAGGATGACTGGATGTTTGTAGCATCTGACAAGGTGTTAATTGATACAGTGAAAGTAATGGGACATTCTGTAATCAACCCTCAATATGAAAAATATAAATAACACAAACCTACCAAACAACGACAAATAGTAGACCAGTCTTACAACACTGTGCGTCTTTGCGCGAACCAATTAGATAACTCGACAGTCACGAGTTTTGTCGTGTCACTTTATCAGATCTCTCCCTTCGGTCGAGATGACAAGCCGTAGTCAATAATATCAGTGTCTTATTAGAACTCTTGACTCACGAGGAGTTAATGAAACAGGTTTTTTACCCAGACACTAATTAACCAAGCCTTAGCGTCTCTGCATGAAAGTCGAGCGTTATGAGAGCATTCAAAATTCAACATTCAACATTCAAAATTGCAATCTGCAAAATTGCCCAAGCGAAGCACAAGAATTCATGTCAACATTAAAAATTAAACATTAAAAATTAAACATTATATCCCGTGTCCCTTTATTTATCTAAAGAGAATCTAGAGTTATTGAGAAAACTGTCTGGTAAATATATCTGGTGGAAAACGTCCGATGAGGCAATCAAAATGCCGGAGAGAGTGATTGCTCAAGTGATGAATATTGGTGATTACGCGGATGTTCAAAAAGTAGTAAACCAACTGGGTGATGCAGTACTTAAAGAAATTATGCTTCATCTCGAAGCAGGACAAATGAGTGAGAAATCGTGGAATTATTGGCACTATCGTTTAGGACTTGCTAAAGTTGACCAAGTCCCTCCGCTGCCTGTTCGTAAGTTTGAATGAGCATTTTTCAAGCAAAAACGGAAATTCTACCGAATGAACAAAAATTACTTTGGCATCAATTACAGCCGGTAGCAAAGCTTGGTTTTGTTCTGTATGGTGGAACTGCAGTTGCCTTACGTCTTGGCCACAGAGTATCAGTGGATTTTGACTTCTTTTCAAGCAAGGAGTTGAATAGAAAAGAAATAGTACAGGCCTTTCCATTTATTCCTCAATCCACAGTTTTGCAGGATGAACCAAATTCGTTGAGTCTACTGGTCTGTCCAGAAGGTAAAAACAGTTCCGTGAAAATTTCTTTTTTTGGCGCAATAAAATATGGACGTGTTGGGGTGCCGGATATAACGGATGATGGGGTCTTGCAGGTTGCTTCACTGGATGATTTGATGTCGACAAAAGTAAAAGTAATTCTTCAACGTGCAGAGGCAAAGGATTACCGTGACATTGCAGAAATGATCCGAGCAGAATGTTCTCTTTCCAAAGGACTTGCTGCAGCCCAGGTGTTTTATGGCAGAAACTTTCAGCCCAGTGAAAGCCTGAAGGCTCTCACATATTTCAAGGATGGTGATCTGCAGACATTGAATAATGCTGACAAAAATACACTGGTATCCGCTGTCAGTGCAGTTGGAGCCTTACCAAAAGTGGAGTTGATTTCTGATCAGCTGGCATTTTCGGAATAAATAAATATTTTTCAGTATCTCTCCGAATGTACTCTTGAGTAGTTAATTCTTGTAAAATTCTGATATTATTGATTGCGATATGTCATCTCGACCTCATGTCCTGTCATTTCGACCGTAGGGAGAAATCTTAATGATATTAGTGTGGCAGCTTTTACAAGTTTTATCGCCCCCGATCAGGTCGAGGACATGCTTCACTCGAAATGACAAATTATGGATTTCAGAATTTTTACGACGGCATCAACATTAAAAATTCAACATTAAACATTAAACATTAAATCCCGTGTCTCCTTAATTAGATAACAACCAGGCAGCCGGTACAGCACTAACCGTTTCCCAAAACTGGACACGTTGGTCGTTGGAAACGAGCAGAGCCTGTAAAAGTGGTTTATCCAGAATGTCTTCCAGGTGGGACAGATGCCGCGCGTCAGGCTGCATGACTTTGACAGAGGATTTTATTTCCAGGGCGATATAGCCGTGTTCAAGCTCAATGAGCAGATCGATCTCCCGGCCATCCAACGTTCTCAGGTGATAAAACGAAACAGCAAGAGCATGAGACTTGATTTGTTTTATGACTTCAGACACAACAGCGCTTTCAAACTCATTTCCGGTCAATGTACCGCTGCGTCCGAGCAAAATTCGCTGTATTCCGGGATCAAGAAAGTGTATTTTGGGGGACTTAACAAGTCTCTTTTTCCGGTTACGAAACCAGGGTGGAAGTTGAATCACTTGATAACTGAGTTCCAGATAGTAAACAAAACGCTTGGCGGTTTGCATTGAAATTCCAGATTGTTTGGCAAGTTGACTGGTGTTTAAGAGTTGTCCGGTTAAACCGGCCAGGGTCTTTTGGGCACGTATAAAGGGTTCCAGTTCCCGTAAATTTGCCAAATCACGAACATCCCGTTGCAGGTAGGTACGAATATAATCCATCAGCCACTCCCTTTTCTCATACGCCTCAATATTTTCATCCACGATAGACGGCATGGAACCATATTCCAGATATGCGGAAAAAGACTGCTCCGCTTTTGCATAAGAAGAGTCTGCTTGCGGAATGCCGGATAAAATATCTCGTTTTTCAGTGGAAACAAGTTTTATCAGTCTGGAGGGAAGTACAGGATCCTCCCATGAATCAGTCAGACGTTCAGGGAGTGTGAGAGGATAGAGCTCAAGCAATGCCGCTCTACCAGCCAAACTTTCACTGATTTTACTCAGCAAAAAGATTTGACTGGAACCGGATAAGATAAATCGAGATTCCGGATAAAGGTCATAAACCGCCTTTACCGAATCGCGTTCTTGCCACTGAGTTGCGGATAAGTTGCCATATTCAGGACGGGTGATTGGGTCGTCCAGAGTAATATAAGCATAGTCCGGAAAAACTTTCCTGATCAATGTAGTCTTACCTGTTTGTCTTGCGCCGGTCAGTACGGTGATACGGCCAAACTTGGAAGAAGCCTTTTTTTGCAGTCTCTGGTAAAGAATTCTGTTTTTCATAATGGTTTCCTATACTAGCGTAATATTGAGTATTGGTATATAAATATTACGCCAATAATAGCTATTTACAAGCAATTTGTCAAGACTATTAAGATTCAAAGTTCACTAAATCCAAGATGAGCAATTACGGAAAGACTCTGATATAGCGGAAATCTACGAAGTAGAGACCAGACGCATTCCGTACCATCCGAGATATTTTCTCTTCTGATGTCAAGAAGCTGGTTGTGGATGACAAGACGCAGTTTCAAAAAATTCACCAGTTTGTGCGGTACTATCTGCCTCGTTACAGTTCTGTGCTGGAAAACTACACAAAACCGGAACCTTTATTTGACCATTACAGAATTGAGAATGAAATAGATCGCGCTCTTGGAAATAAAGTCTGGCTGCGCTGCTTGAGCTCTATCCTCTCACACTCCCTGAACGTCTGACTGATTCATGGGAGGATCCTGTAC